>Ga0164318_10000857_pt1 | contig 25181 bp, 16 predicted proteins | sample GuaBasSedimGuay9_FD_113734 | JGI IMG/M metagenome (GOLD analysis project Ga0164318, IMG submission 113734) | Subseafloor sediment microbial communities from Guaymas Basin, Gulf of California, Mexico - Guay9, Core 4571-4, 0-3 cm | ecosystem: Environmental > Aquatic > Marine > Hydrothermal vents...
CCCCAATAAGGTGGAGGCCAATAGATAAAAATAGCTTTCCCAACCACATTGTCCAAAGGAACCATACCCCAGTTATGCGAGTCAGATGAATTGTTACGGTTATCGCCCAAGACAAAGAGAGTATCTTCGGGCACATCCCAATCACCCTGATAGCGTGGAGCATCATTAATATAAGCTTCTGATAATAATTGATCGTTCACGTATATTTTTCCATCGGCAACATGAATATGCTCGCCCGGAAGTCCTATGACGCGCTTGATGTATTCTTGAGTAATGTTCCGAGGAAAGTCAAAAACGATAACATCGCCTCTACGAGGCTCTCCAAATTTGTAATTCACTTTGCTAACAAGTATGAACTCTCCATTATGAAGAGTTGGCTCCATGCTAGAGCCATCAACTTTTATCCGAGCCGAAGCAGTATTAATAATGAAAAATAAAATAACCGCTAAAATTAACGTTTCGAGTATATCTACTAAAAAATCGAGCAGGTGGTGCTCCTGAGGAGTGGTTTCAGGATTTTCTAGGGGAATATCTTGAGGTGCTGGATACATAATTAGTCTCTTTTCTTTTGAAACAAAATTCTAAATGTGTTTTTCTAACAAGCAGAGAAGAACCAGAATGTTCAACTTTTTCGCAAAACAATACGAATGGGGGTACCTTCAAAAGGCGCCTGCTCGCGGATGCGATTTTCGAGGTAACGCAAATAAGAAAAATGAACTAAGTCCGGTTCATTAACGTGAAGCAAAAAGGTAGGCGGATCATTCCGCACTTGCGTTCCGTAATAGATTTTGAAAGGTTTGCCAGTCTTTGACTGAGCAGGGTGTTTGTCTTGCGCCTGCCTGAGAATGCGATTTATTTGCGAAGTGGGAAGGCGAATCATGCGCTCTTCTTGTACACGCAAAGCAGTAGCTAAAACTTTATTAACGCGCTGCCCTGTTTTTGCAGAAATGAAAAGCAATGGTACATAATCCAAGAACTTCAATTCATGCCGAATGAACTCTGTGTACTCGGCCATGGTATGGGTATCCTTTTCAATAAGGTCCCATTTGTTTACTACTACCACAACGCTTTTCCATTCATCTAAAACGAACCCAGCTATATTAGCGTCCTGTGATTTTACGCCTTCATAAGCATCGACAACTAAAAGAGCAACATCTGAACGCGCTATGGACTGCAAAGCACGGATAACACTATATTTCTCAACGCCGGGCTTGATGCTGCCACGTTTTCGGATTCCCGCAGTGTCAATCAAGGTGATGGGGGTATCATCATGCACCAAACGAGTATCAATAGAATCCCGCGTAGTTCCCGCAATAGGACTAACAATCACTCGCTCTTCGCCCAAAAGAGCATTCAGCAAACTAGATTTGCCAACATTCGGCTTGCCGACAATGGAAATCTTTACCGAGGTATCTTCTTCCTCTTCACCAAGGGTGGGTAAAGCGTCTATCAAGACATCCAGCATATCCCCTACTCCAAGCCCATGCAATGCTGAAATTGGATGTACTTCATTAATCCCTAAGGAATAAAACAAGACCGCGTTTTGCCGAACTTCTTCGCTTTCACATTTATTAACTACCAAAATAACCGGGGGATAGGGTTTCCCGTAGCGTGTGACTTGAGCCTTGCGCAAAATCTGGGCAATTTCTTGATCTGCTGGAGTCGCACCGCTTTTACCGTCCACCAACATCAAAACCGCATCCGCCCCTCGAATAGCAACATCTGCCTGAGAACGTATCTCTTCAACAAAATCAGCAGAAGCAATCGACAAAGGCTCTTTATTTTTATCAGGCCCGCCGTGAGCAGGGTCAATACCGCCTGTATCCACAACGTCAAATACTACGCCGCACCACTCTGCTTCCATCATAAGCCGGTCGCGAGTAGTTCCGGGAATATCGTCCACGATAGCCATCCGTTTCTCAACCAGACGATTGAAAAGCGTACTCTTTCCGACATTGGGACGTCCAACAATAGCAATAAGTGGTTTTTTCATAAAGTAATTTCTTAAATTGACGCTAGGGAATAGCAGTAGGTGTGGGTGCTTCGATAATTGTTACTTCAACTGTAGCAGGTAAAATAGCTTCCTCATTCAAATCTTCGGGCAAAATATCCACGGTAGGAGTAATAATATACACGCCTACACCTAAATTGGTTAAATCCACAATCACGCGAACATCCCGCAGCATTAAACTATCAAGAATGGGCACTGGGCCGTAAATGATAACATCAATTTGCACAGGCGCAACCGTGGCCTGCAATCCGGGGAGAAGGCCAATGATTTCAACTTCTCTAGAAAGTTTTAAACTATCTTGAAAAGCTGTCACGCTAACCTGAGCTAAAACATGCGGGTCACCCACCACAGTAATTGATTCGGGAAGGTTTAACTCCAAAATAGCTTCTACATAATCATCCGCGTCTGTGAGGTCAAGAGCTTCTGTTTCTACGTATCCGGGAAGTTGGTTTACCAAGGCAGGGTCTTCGGAAAAGATCATCACAGTTGTAGGCGCGGGGGTAATGCTCATCACGCGATAACCAGGGGCAACTTGCCCCGTAGTGACTACTTTCACGGCCACATTCCGGTATCCTCCCAATAGCTCTATTGCTTGGGTTACGTTTATTGTTTCAGGGTTTAGCGAGACGTTTAGAACTGGATTTCCCATATTATCTAATGGCCGCAACGCCAATGTTGTGTCTATAGTTTCGTCAGCGCCAGAAATATCCAAAACAACTTCTACCGTCTCTACTTTTTCTACTTGGGAAGCCCGCCCGCCAATAGTGACGCTTTGGATATCCCAAACGGTATCGCCAGCCTGATACCCAATAGCCGGTTTTCCTTCGGTTTTCGCCGCGACAGGAAACTCTTGCGTGATCAATTGATCCAGCGTGAGTTCCACTTTAGTGGGGACGGTAGAAAGGTGTTGAACCGGGCTAATACTGTTTGGAATGTCAATTTGGATAGGAATTCTATAATTGCCTGGAGTCAATTCCGCTACAGATATCCAAGCCTGAATAACCTCTTCTTCTCTTAATTGCTCAATCCTGCTCTGAGGAGCATATACTTTAACAGAAACGGTGCTCGGCAATGTTTCTAGAATCACCATGTCTTCGGCCTGCCCTATAACCTCCAAGGGGATAACAAAAACTTCCTCTTGATTAGGGTCGGAAGCAGTTGTTGCTGAAACCCAAACGATGATCGCCAGCAAAGAAGCCAATAACAGAGAACCTACATTCTTAACTAACCAACGCATGAATCTCACCTAGGAAATATATGGGACAAAAACCCTTTAATCGACTTGTCTGCGTGAAGCGAATGGTAAAACCCGAGTAATTTCTCTTCCATTTCATCAGGAGAAATGTAACGAATTATTTTGCCATCATAGGCAAGCGATATAGTGCCTGTCTCCTCAGAAACGACAACCGAAATAGCGTCGCTAACCTCTGCGGTTCCCAATGCCGCTCGATGTCGAAGCCCCATAGGGCGTTCGGGAGAAGCGTCTAAAACGCCGCTGGAAGAAAGCGGCATCACACATCCTGCTGCTACTATCTTATCACCAGAAATAATTACCGCGCCATCGTGGAGAGGGGTCTTAGGATAAAAGGTTTGGATCAATAATTCTGGGGACACGGCTGCATCTAGCAATACGCCTGTTTCAACGAAATCTTTCAAGGTGTCTAGTCGTTGAAGAATGATCAATCCTCCATAGCTGCGCTTAGAAAGTCGCCGGGAAGCTATGGTAACTACGCCAATTGTTTTCTCTATCCCAGAGGTGTGTCCATTCCTAGGCCACAAAGACCCAGTCCGGCCAATCCGCTCTAGGGCACGGCGGATTTCAGGCGCAAATATCACCGGTATTGCCAGAAGCAGCACGGGTAAAGTGCTTGTAACTAACCACGAGAAAGCGGGAAGCACATTGAGGCTGGTGATTAGGCTTACAACTACAATAAGGAATAATACTCCTCGCAGTAAAATAAGCGCCTTTGTATCTCTAAGTAAATAAAGGATAAAGAAGAAAATAGACGCAACGAGTAAAATATCAATAACGCTGAGCCAATTTAATCGCTCAAATATAAAAAGCAAATAATCAACAAAGGTATTTATCACAATTTCACTTAAAGGCTTTCAAGGACACCACAAATAATTACATAGGACGCAAAACACGATGCATGCGAAGGCGTTTAAAGAACAGAACCGTGCCAGGAAGCATGGACTCCATGGCCGCGTTCTGCCAGGCACGCACTTTTAAGTCTTTCACTGTTCGGGCTTTGTATCCCAAATCACGCCAAATGTTCTCGTGCTGGGCAATTACAGGAGTCAAGAATAATAAGGCAGCTTCGCTTTGCAATTCACGTGAAGCAGTTTCCATCGTTTCGACAAGCAGATTCAAGGCTTTTGCAACCGAAATGCTTCCAGTCAATATCACGTCGTCTACCCGTGTGATCAGGTTTTCTACTTGCCAGCCCAGCACCCCCACTAATTCTTCTCCCACGCGCAATAACAGAAAAGCTTTTTCGCCAAAGGCTGCCATCACGTCCGAGCGTGTCATCCGCCGCTCACCAGCACTTTGCTTAGTGATGAACGAGGCTATTAAATCTGCATGTTTTGGAGTAGCGCGTTCTACGGTCACTTGTCCAGGGGAAACTGGTTTAGGAGCAGGTGGTGCTTTTCGAGAGGTTTTTGGGATTGATTTCCAAGCTCTGCTTACTTGATTCCAAGTTTCCTCAAAGGTTCCAGAGTTTGTGATTACGACATTTGCCGCCTTGAGCTTATCTGTTGCCAGGGGTTGAGCGTCAATCCGTTGTTGGGCGTCTGCGGGAGTCATTTTGCGTTTTTTCACCAAGCGCGCCAACTGCGTCTGAGGAGTAGCCTGGGTTACCCAGATTTGATCACACTTGGTGTGTAAATCTGTCTCTAGCAACTTGATGGCTTCAATAACAATAACCCGCTGCTTTACTCTACGCGCCAAAACATCCACGGCTTGCCAAACCAATGGGTGAACAATTTCTTCCAAAGCGGCCATCGCCCCCGAATTCGCGAAAACGACCTTGCCCAATTTAGCGCGGTCAATTTGACCATCTTCATCTAAAATCCATTTTCCGAAGGCTTCGATAGTTGCCTGATACCCCGGCGAGCCTTTCATGATTGCCCGATGGGCTAAGGCATCAGCGTCAATACCGTATGCCCCTACGTGTTCTAACATTTTTCGAACGACGCTCTTGCCCACTGCTATGTTACCGGTCAAACCAATGACGTATTTTCCTGCCCATGCACCCATCAGTCCTCCTTAAAAAATTAGTTCTCTAACCTCTCCCTATTGTAGTCGGGGAAAGTAAGTATGTCAATTAACCACAATCAAAAAGCAAGACAATCGCAGATAAACTGTCATGGTCTAATTATTTATTATGCCGCTTTCTCTGGCTCTTCTGCTTTTTACTTTGTCTGCATCTTATTTTTTAAAACTTTGGGGCACTAATCCTGAAAAACCTCTCGTCACAAACCGGCGAGAGGTTTTTCTAGCGTATCAGTTCAATTGGTGATTTCAGGACTGTTTAGCAAAATGGCAGGCCACTTTATGCCCTGGACGTAATTCACGGAGAGCTGGTTCTTCGATGGCACAACGCTCCTGGGCAATTGGGCAGCGGGGATGAAAACGACAGCCGGCAGGGGGATTAAGCGGGCTTGGCACATCACCTTTAAGAATAATGCGTTCCCGTCTATGGGTAGGTTTGGGAATGGGGATGGCCGACATAAGAGCTTGTGTATAAGGATGTAAAGGATTACTGAATAATTCGTCTCGCGGCGCCATTTCAGCGATTTTGCCAAGATACATAACAGCTACGCGGTCAGAAATATGTTCTATCACAGCAAGGTTATGTGCAACGAAGAGATATGTTAATCCCAACTCTTTTTGTAAATTTCTTAAAATGTTAAGTACTTGGGCCTGAATAGACACATCTAATGCCGAAACAGGTTCATCAAGAACGATGAATTTAGGGTTGAGGGCTAACGCACGGGCAATACCAATCCGTTGCCGTTGTCCACCAGAAAACTCATGAGGATAACGGTTTGCGTGGTAATCTTCCAATCCGACCTTGTGCATATTTTCCATGACAATGTCTACACGTTCACGGGCATTACCCACTTTGTGTATCTTAAGCCCCTCGGCAATGGATTCTCCAATTGGTAAACGCGGGTCAAGCGAAGCGTAGGGATCCTGAAAAACAATTTGCATATTGCGGCGCATATTTTTCAGTTCGGTGCCTTTCAGACTAAAAATATCTACGCCTTCAAAAGTTACCGAGCCGCTGGTGTGCGGTAACAGCCTCAACATAGTATGCCCAACAGTAGTTTTTCCACAACCTGATTCGCCAACTAACCCAAGTGTCTCGCCTTTAGTAATTGAGAAGCTAACATCATCTACCGCTTTGACCTGTGCAATCTCGTGTCGAAAAACGCCACCCAGAACAGGATAATACTTCACCAAGTTTTGTACGCGGACAAATTCTCGCGAGTTGTTATTCGTTTTTGTTAGAATTTCGCTCATAAAATATCTCTTCAGTTATTTGATACTATATGGTGCAGTGTGCCCGTCACCATCTTGATAGAGCCAACAACGGACAGTGTGATTGTCATTGATCGCACCCAACTTAGGTTCAAGTCGGTTGCAAATTTCAAGGCCATTTTCTACGCGTGCCTGACAACGCGGTGCAAAACGACACCCCTGAGGCATGTCAACTAAATTGGGAACGGAGCCGGGAATAACGGCTAACTGTTCTTGCACACTCCCAAGTACGGGGACAGAGGCTATCAGTCCCTGTGTATAAGGATGCATAGGTTTCTCGAAGATGGTTTCAATATCCGCCTGTTCGATAATCTGCCCAGCGTACATTACAGCAACACGGTCAGCCGTCTCGGCAATCAAGCCAAGGTCATGAGTAATGAGAATGACTGAGGTGCCCATTTTGTCACGCATTTCAAGGATCAAATCCAAAATCTGGGCCTGGATGGTGACATCTAGCGCAGTGGTTGGTTCATCCGCAATCAGCAGTTTGGGCTTCAGCGCCAGCGCCATCGCAATCATCACGCGCTGCGCCTGTCCTCCCGACATCTCATGCGGATACGATTTCGCTTTCTTTTCCGCATCAGGAATGCCCACCAATTTAAGCAACTCAATGGCTTCAGCCCAAGCTTCCTTTTTCTTAACATCTTTGTGAATTTCGAAAACTTCGGCAATTTGCGCCCCCACGGTGAAAACGGGGTTTAGACTACTCTGCGGTTGCTGGAATATCATTGAGGCACGGTTACCACGCATCTTAACCATCTCGGCCTCTGTAAGCTCAAGAAGGTTGCGGCCTTCGAAATATATCTCGCCATCAATAATACGCCCAGGATCATCAACCAATTGCAGGACAGAGAACGAAGTTACGCTCTTGCCGCAACCCGATTCACCAACCAAACCAAGGATTTCACCGGGATTGACTTCAAAGTCTACGCCATCAACGGCTTTAACAACGCCGTCGGCGGTAAAGAAATAGGTTTTTAGATTTCGGACTTTTAGTAGAGGTTCTGTATTTGTCATTGGTTAGTTTCCGTCCGATTAGTTTTTTAGGCGGGGGTCAATCGCGTCGCGAAGACCATCGCCAAGAAGGTTGAAAGCTAGTACGGTTATCATAATGGCTAAACCGGGGAAGAAAACCAGATGGGGTGCTGTGAAAATTTGGTTTCGTTCGGTACCAAGCATTGTTCCCCATTCTGCTGTGGGGGGTTGGGCGCCCAAGCCTAAAAACGAGAGCGCAGCAGCGTCCAAGATAGCGGTAGCGATTCCCAGCGTCCCCTGCACGATGAGGGGCGGCACCGCGTTTGGCAAAATCCGTCTAAATAGGATATGCATTTGACTGCCCCCTAACGCACGCGAGGCTGAAACGTATTCCTGCTCTTTGACAGAGAGAACACTGGCGCGTACGACGCGTGCGTAAACGGGAATGGACACGATGGCGATGGCCAGGAGTGCATTTTGTAATCCATGCCCCAGCACGGCGACAATGGCAATGGCGAGGAGGAGAGACGGGAAGGCGAGGAGAACGTCCATGACGCGCATGATGGCGTTATCTACCCAACCGCCGAGAAAACCGCCTAAAGCACCAAGTAATGTACCAACGATGATCGCAACGCCCACGGTAGAGAACCCAACGAAGAGAGATACACGCGTGCCAAAAATCACGCGGCTAAATACATCGCGGACATTGCCATCTGTGCCGAGAATGTGCTGGGGCTGATCCTCAGGGCATCCCAATAGATGGATACAGGGATCAGTTCGCCGTTTGACATCTTCGTGTCCAATCAAAACAAAGTTCGGATCAAATGGAGCAATAACGGGAGCAAAGGTTGCCACCAGAATTAAGAAAAGCAGAATTAAGCCGCCAATAACTGCCGAACGTTGACGGAGTATCCTGCGCATGGTGAACCGGAACAAAGAGTTTGCGCGGTAATCTTTGTCAGCGTCCCCATTATCAATATTCATCATAGATTCAATGAATGTGCGGGCATCGTTGCCTATAACAAGACCCTCTTGTTTTTTGTCATTTTGTACCTTTTTGTGTTCGGTTTTGTCAGCCATGTTTTAATCCAGCCTAATGCGTGGGTCAATGAAAACGTAAGAGAGGTCAACTAATAAATTTACGCCAACGTAGCCAATCGCAATAACGATTGTAAATCCCTGCACGATGGGAAAATCGCGGGCAGTGATGGCTTCAAAAAGCATTCGCCCTACGCCAGCGAAGCCAAAAATGGTTTCGGTTAAGACTGCGCCTGCAAAGAGCGTGCCTACTTGCAAGCCAATGATTGTAATGACCGGCAATAGGGCGTTTCGGAGGGCGTGTTTTAGGATAACAAAACGCTCAAATAAACCTTTTGCCCGAGCTGTGCGGATATAGTCTTGACGGAGAACTTCCAGCATACTTGAGCGAGTCATGCGAGCGATAATGGCGAGAGGAATTGTGCTTAAAGCGACAGAGGGAAGAATTAAATGTTTGATTACATCGAGTAAAACTACCCAGTCATGCGTGATAATGGAGTTGAAAACATACATGTTTGCAAAAAATTCCATGAAAGTATATTTTGTTGTTCCTTCTATCGCTTCCCATTGAAAAACTTCGTAAAATGGGATTGCCGATACACCAGCAGAGATGCGCCCTGAGGGAGGTAACCAGAATGGGGTATCTTTGAGCAAGAGGGCAAAAACGTAGGCGAGAACTAGTCCGAGCCAATAAACCGGCATAGAAACACCGGTATTTGCCGCAATCATCACACCCACATCTACGGGTGTGTTGCGGTGAACGGCAGATATAATCCCCGCAGGGATGCCGACTATCACAGCAAGAAAAAGAGCAATAAGACCAAGTTCTATAGTAGTAGGAAGACGCTCAAGAAGAATTTTTGTTACAGGGCGGCTGTAGCGGATGGAATTTCCGAAATCACCAGCAAAAACACTTTTCATATAAATCCAGAATTGAACAATAACTGGTTTATCGAAACCTTGCTCGTGGTTAAAACGTTCGCAAATCTCCTGAGTGGCTTTTTCTCCAAGCATTGCTGTGCAAGGGTCCCCCGGTATAGCACGCGCCATTACAAATGTGACGAGAAGAATGCCAAAAATAACAGGGATTGAATATAAAATGCGGCGGATAGTGTATTGAGTCATAAGCAAACCACCAAAAAGTGAAAATGATGACAAAAAACAACGCGAGACAGCCCACACCCTTAGGAGGGAGCAGCTCCATCTCGCGTTGCCGTTAGTTACGAGCTAGATGGCACATTGAAGATTTACTCTTCTGCGTTCATCAAGCCATCCCAAAGATAATCATAGTACGAAAACGTACCAGTATTACCAATGTGATTAGGATTGGCTGCATCAATACCAGCTGCCCAGGAGGCGATAACGTCATTAGCATCGAAAGTGGAGCCATCGTGGAACGTAACACCTTCTCGCAAGGTGCAGGTCCAAACAGTCGAATCTGCATTTGCCGTGCAAGCGGTAGCTAATTCAGGCACAATTTCGCCAGAGTCGATAGCGTAAGCTAAGAGAGTTTCTGTAACTTGTTGGCAGGGAGCCAAGGATTCACCATCAGACTCGTCTTGGCAGAAGAGGCTGATAGGTTCAGCATTTTGCATGAAGACGAAGGTGTCTTTGCCTGGATCAACTTTTGCCATCAATGGAGCGCCGAAGGGTCGGAAGTGAGCGTTTTTAACAGTTGCAAGTGCGGCAGATGCGGAGGCACCATTAGCAAGCGGAACCATAGGAACCAACTCTCGGATGGCGTTGTTAGCTTCAATATAGAGAGCTTCTGCTTTAGCAACATCACCGATCTTGGAGGCTTCTTGTAGCACCTCATAAATTTCGGGGAATGGTTCGCCGAATTGCGGGTTGCCTTCAGCAAAGTGGTAATCCAGGAAGTTGGTTACGTGAGGATAGTCAGCACCCCAACCAAGCAAGTAGAGACCATCTAGACGGCCATTACTAGACTCGTCAATGAATTCACCAGATTCCATCACTACGACGTCAGCGGTAATACCAAGATTTTCGGCTAATTGGGTTTGGATTTCAACCGCAACCAATCCGGGCTCTGGTAGATAACCACGGAAGACATCGCGGTAGTAAATGGTGGTTTCGAAGCCATCGGGATAACCGGCTTCAGCCAAAAGAGCTTTGGCAGCAGCAGGATCAAAATCGTACCATGGGTCACCTACGCATGCGTTGGGAAGACTGCAAGGGGTGAAGTGTGTGGGGACAGTTGCGCCATCTGCGTAGAAATTGTCTACGATGCGCTGGCGGTCAATGCCCATGCCAATAGCCTGGCGGACCTTGACATCACCGAATGGCTCAAAGGTGTTGGTCATTCCAAGATAAAGGATGTTGGGGTTGGCGACTGGCAAGAATACCAGACTATCATCATTTTTCACTGTATCATAGTCATCGGGGCTGAGGTTTGTGATCTGATCAACGGTGCCAGACTGCAACTCAAGCAGGCGTTGTGCACCTTCGGTTGCCCAGCGGAAAACCAAAGTATCATAAGCAGGCTTGTCGCCCCAATAGCCATCGTATGCTTTGAAAGTTAAGCTTTCGCCGCGTGCCCAGTTGTCAAAAGCAAAAGGACCTGTGCCAACAGGAGCAGAAAGCAAAGTTTCTTGGTTTGCTTCATTAGCATTGGCATCCAACCACTCTTCTGGATAAATACCGAAAGGTGTGAAGGCGGCTTTCTGTGGGAAGGCGGGGTCGGGGCTACACATGTTGAATTCAACAGTGAATTCGTCTACGGCTACGATGGATTTAATTTTTCCACCATAATCACAGTCGGGAGCTTCAACCTTCTTACCCACAAATTCAACATCTTCAACTACTTCTTCTACTACTTCTGCTTCTTCTGCTTCTTCTACAACTGGTTCTTCTTTTTTGCAAGCCGCAAGCGCTAAACTAGCAATAAGAAGTACAATCAAAACAAAAAATAGTTTTTTGTGTTTCATTTATTCCTCCTTAGGAAATCGGGGTCTATTTTAGAAATGGACTATTGTAACAAAAAAACTGGGTGTATTTGTAAAGTTTTTGACCTCACCTCCTTTTTTATTTGTGTATACTCTCTTTCATCCCCTTGAGATACCGGCATATAGCACTTTGCAGAAACGGTAATTAGTTTTAAAGAATATCCCTATACCGATTCAGTTATACTACTCTTCGTGCCAATAAATTATAAAACACTTCTTTGGCTTGTCAACAGATAGAGATGCAAGGGGTGTGCTAAAAAGTTGTTGGTTAAACCTTGGCCCTCTTCTCAATCTCCCTTAACGAAGCATCCTGTTAGGATAAATTCAATCGTTTCTTATCGCATTTGGGGGCACTCTTCAAATATGCTGCGCTAAGGTAGGCGGTAGCAGAACTGTCCAATAACCTTTGAGTGTTCCCGATGCAAGATGCAAATGCACGTGAAAAGATTCAAAGTCAACTAAAAGTGTCAACTTTTTCACGCACACTGCATCAAATTTCCGAATAGTCCAAAATTAATCTTCTGGCGGGGCGGGGATGAAACCTTCTTTCTTCATCATTTCTGTCAAATTGCGAGAGCGGCTAATGACTTCTTTGGCGTGCTCGTAGAGTTCATCATAGGTCTTGGTAAGAGTGGCTACGCCTTGCTTTTGGGCCATCATGCCCACGGCTGCAGCCTCGTGTGGGTAAACTTCCCAATCGTCCATGGTGGGGAGCAAATGATCTTCATCAAGTTTGTCACCGATTTGGTTTGCTAACGCTTCGGCGGCGGCAAAGCACATCTCGTCGGTGATGGTGGAGGCCCGCACATCTAGCGTGCCCCGGAAGATGCCAGGAAAACCGAGGGAGTTGTTGACCTGGTTGGGGAAGTCAGAACGCCCGGTGGAAACAACTCGCGCTCCAGCCTCTTTAGCCTCCCAGGGCCAAATCTCAGGAATAGGGTTGGCACACGAGAAAACAATGGCATCGTCATTCATCGATTCAATCCAGGCCGGTTTTATTGTGCCTGGCCCCGGTTTGGAAAGGGCAATGACAACATCTACACCTTTCATGGCGTCAGCAATTCCACCCTGACGGCCCTCTTTATTCGTTGCTTCACAACGCTCCCATTTTTGCGGATATGCGTCTTTTTTGGCTTCAAGGTCTTCACGATGCATTCCAAGAATACCCTTGCTGTCTACCATGAAACATTTCGCTGAATCAACTCCCCAAGCAAAGATTAACCGGGATATAGCAATATTAGATGCACCAGAACCAATAAATGCAATCTGAATATCTTCTTTTTTCTTTCCCACTACTTTAAGAGCGTTCATCAACCCCGCCAAGGTAACAGTGGCCGTGCCTTGTTGGTCATCGTGCCAAACGGGAATTTCGCATTTTTCGCGCAATTCATCTAAAACGCGGAAACATTTGGGCTGGGAAATATCTTCCAGGTTGATACCGCCAAAGGAAGGTTGAAGCATCAGAACCGTTTCTATGATCTTGTCGGGGTCCTTGGTATCTAACATGATGGGAACCGCGTCTACGCCGCCAAGATATTTAAACAATAAAGCCTTGCCTTCCATAACAGGTAAGCCAGCTTTGGCGCCAATATCACCCAAGCCTAAAACACGGGTTCCATCGCTAACCACGGCAACGGTGTTGGCCTTGCTGGTGTGCTGGTAAATCATCTCAGGATTTGCTTCAATATCGCGGCAGGGAGCAGCTACACCTGGCGTGTACCAAATAGCAAAGTCGTTAATATCGCGCACGGTGCATTTGAGCGTCGTTTCCATTTTGCCTTTGTAAAAAGGATGCAATTTCAGGGCATCGGCAGCGGGCTTTTTAGCTTTCGCTAAAAGTTCATCAATATTGATTTCTTGGGGTGACATATAAGCCTCCGTATCTATAAACTTGTAAGGGGGAGAGAGATGGAAAATTGATAATTTAGGCTTTATTATACAGGGGTTGAAACTTGCCAGGCATGTTTTATGAGAGATGCTTTCATTCATCAATTATTTTGATGCTTTTTGGCATATCGTAACAAAAGTTGGGCGATAGGGGATATGGCAGGTGGCGGCATGGGAATAGGCAAACGTTCAAATGATTGTTTTTCCTCTCCCCTTGGGATGTCAACGCAAATGGGCAGGTTATCGCTTGGGGGAAGCACTCTGCGCGAGGGCATATCTCTCTCTCCGCCGTTCTCCAGCCCTTTTGCGTTCTGCCCCTCCCCAGCCTAAAAACAAACAAGCCACGGTATTTTGCTCCCGCGGCTTGTTTGTTGTAATAGGAAAAAGCAGTTAGTTCTCTAGGTAAGAGTCGGCGTAAATGACTTTGTTGAGCAGAACTTGAACTGTTTTCCAGATGGCGACTTGTTCGGGGTCGTCTTCATCTACATCGCTTTTGCTAAGTTCATCCATGGCGGCGACTTTGTCGTAGAGTTTGATGTATAAGCTTCCTACGGCTGTGCTGTCATCGCGTTCTTCAATGATGCGAATGACTTCGTTTTGCTTCTCGTCCAAGGGGTCGGCGATCATCATTTCCAATCCCGCACCCATGAGCATGGCACAATAGACGCGATTGAGCAGAGGGCGTTTGGGTTCGGGAACCGAGTTAGAAACATTAGAAAGACCTACCGAGATGGAGGGAGGCGGATCGCCGGCAAACTTTAGAGTGCGAACGGCTTCAATGCACTCTGGAACAAATTCTTGAGTACCGGATACTGTTAGTACCAGGGGATCAATTATCAGGTCGGGAAGATCCATGCCAACTTCTATGGCTCGTGGAATAAGGTATTCTAAAGCTAAGCCAACCCGCGCATCTGATTCAACGGGGATACCTTTTTTTTCTAGCGTGAGGGCAACCAATTTGGCGTTATATTTTTTAGCCAGCAGGGGCATTTTTTCAAGGCGTCCTGCCTCGCAAGAGGTTGAGTTAATGATTGGGCGGGCTTTGGTGATAACTTTTAGCGCGGCTTCAATGCCCTGAATATTGGTGCTGTCAATGACTAGGGGTACATCTACCACTTCTTGGACTGTTTTGGTGACCCAGGGGAAAATTTCTTCCCAAGTGTGTTTTTGACGCCCTAGGTTAAGATCAACAGCTTGTGCGCCATGCTCTACTTGCTTGATTGCTAAAGTTTTGAAAAACTCAGCGTCCTTTTCTTTGAGCGCTTTTTTGACTTTCGGGGAAATAATGTGAATATTTTCTCCAATGATATACACGGAACTACCTCCTTAGACTAGTGGAACTTAATTTGTGATGAGTGAAGCGTGGTGCGTAAGATTACGTTTCACGCAAGCTTTTCAAAGATTCTTCTACGGTGGGGAACAAAGACATATTTGTATGCGGTAAGAACATTGCCGATGTAAAGGCATCAAAGAAACGATTATCCGCTGAAAGCTCAATGTAGGTCATTTTGTCGGCAATATCAGCAATGCGCTTACGGTCATTATAATTCAATAAGGCTAAATACGCTCCTTTGAGAGAGGTGTTGCCCAAGAATTGGAAACGCTCCCAGGGCATGTCTGGTAAAAGTCCAATTTGGATTGCTTTTTCAACGTTGATGAATTTTCCAAAGCCGCCACCTATTAGAACTTGCTCTACCATTTCTACGGGAACGCCCACGCTGTCAGCTAAAACTGTAAAACCGGCAAAAATAGCCGCTTTGGTACGCAGGAGATTATCGACATCTACATCTGTGATAACAATGTCTTCGCCAATCTGAGTTTCATCGGCCCAAGCGACCACATATTCCCCGCCGTGGGAACCTTTGCGAGCGCGGGGAGTATTGAGGCTATGGCAGATGTTGCCGCCCTTGTTAACTATTCCGGTCATCAACATTTCGGCCAAAAGGGAAATTAAGGCACTTCCGCACAAGCCTTTGGGTTTCTCATTTCCAATTACACGCCAAGTTATATCGTAGGTTTCTTTATTGATCCACACTTCATCAATGGCGCCTTCGGTGGCTCGCATACCGTGCAAAACACCCGCGCCTTCAAAAGCAGGACCAGCGGAACAAGCGCAAGTCACCAGCCAATCCTTAGAACCGAGTACCATTTCGCCGTTCGTGCCCACATCTAAGAAGAGGGTTAGTTTTTCGGTATCATCCATTCCCGAAGATAAGACGCCAGCGGTGATATCTGCTCCAACGTAGCTTGCCACACCAGGCAAACAATCCACAATTCCTTGGGGATGAGTGTTCAACCCGAGTTCGGCAGCATCGAGGCTGGGAATGTGATTAACCACTGTGATAAACGGTGCTAACCGAATGCTAGAAGCTGGAATTTTCAGCAATAAGTGCATCATGGTGCTATTGCCAGAAATGGCGGTTTTATAAACTTGGGATGGTTTCGTTTTAGCTCGGCGGCAAGCCTTGGCAATTAGGTTATTGATAGTTTTAACCACCAGTTCACGGAGTTTTTCAGCTCCATTTTCTTTGGTGGAAAAAATTATACGTGAAATAACGTCTTCACCACGTGCTATTTGTTGATTATACTCAGCGGCTTGCCCCTTTACCTCACCAGTCAGCAAGTTAACCAAAACAACTTTTACAGTGGTTGTGCCAATATCAACTGCCGCACCCCAAAGAGGTTTGTCTTCTGCGGTGAGACCTTTTTGGATATCTATAACCTGGGCTATGCCATCTGAGAAATTCTCTCTGTTGATGACTGTGGTAATTTTCCATTCACTCTCACGCAGTATGGCTGGTATTTTTAACAAAAGCGGCAAACTTATATGTGCATCTTCAAGGTTTGCTGCTTTGAGCAAAGCAGTTTTGAGCCTAGCCCAGTCGCTGGTTTGGTCTTCCATGCTGGGCGGGGAAAGGGTTAGCGGGATACGCTGGATACTTTGGACTTTAGTATAATCATAACCTCTCGGAACAGTCACCTCAGAGGCAAATTGGCTAGCTGTCAGGTGTTCTTGGATTTTGTCTTGCGGAGGAACAACTACAGTCACATCACCTTCAATGACTGTTTGGCAGGCTAAAGCGTAACCCTGCGCCACATCTTCCGCCGATAACCGTACGGTACTGCGGCGCCGCACCTTGCCTGATGTGACCTGAACCGCGCACTGCCCGCAGCGCCCTTGCCCCCCGCACGGTTGACTGATCTCAATCCCAGCTTTTAGGGCTGCGTCTGTGATGAGGGTTCCGTTAGGAACCTCTACTGGTTCGGGAGCTATATCGAATTTAACGGTGTAAGTAGTAGACATAAAATTAGCAAATCGGTAAATTATAGATTGGTATATTGGGAAACTGGTAAATTGGGAGATTGGCAAATTGGTGCGTCCCAATCTCCCAATTTTCAATTACAAAACATTTTTAATATAAGCCGACAAATCAACAGCCTCTTTCGGGCCGACTTTAACTTCCCAATCTGGCAATTCTTCTTCTAGTTCACCAGATAAAACTGCGGTGTGCCCGGGGAGTATGATGCGTTTTCTAGTAACTTTGTCGGGAGCGCCAAAACGCTTAGCGTCTTTAGCAATGATTTCGGCATCGAATTTTCCAGCCGCCCAAGCCGTAAGAACGCTCATACCTTCTGAGTCAGTCACTAATAGCCAAGCGGGGATGCCCATGCTCTCAATTTCATTAGCAACACTGAAATAAGTGATGCTGAAGTTTGTTGTGACCAAGAATGGATCTTCGGGGCCGGGGTCGTTAAGCTCATAAATGCCCGGAGTAACCTGGATAGGTTCTTGGGGATTGGTATAGATATTGGCACGCAACACCAGCAGAGCGTAAGCTGTAGCTTTTTCAAAATTATCTAAGACAATAAAGCTGCCATATTTGCCGATGGCTTGCATGGCCAGCGAGACTTCGCGGATGGGATCGCCGACATCGCCGGGGAAGTTAATGATGGGGAATCCAAGTGGACGGAATGTCTCTTGGATAGCCATGCGCCGGATGGTGGTATTGACGGTTAGGGTTCCCAACATGCTCCGCTGGGTGGGGGCGAGAACGAAATCCTTTAGGCCCGCGTCTCCCAGTTTTTTCACCAAGTCCACCATTTCATCTACGTTGTCTGCGGCTACAGAGAGCGGTACATCATATTCTTTGGCTAACTCAGCCATTTCCTGCCAATTTTCAGACGTAGCATGGCAAAGCAAAGGCGTGTCATCATCGGCAAGTTTTTCAAGGCCAGTTTTTAGTTCGCCCGCAGAGCCGATGAGAATCAGCGGTAATTTTGTGGCTTCGCGAACAGCCTCAACTGCCGCGCCAAAATCTCCACCGTTAGCCTGAACAGCAATGCCCCCCATAGACAAATCCATGCCAACGTAATCTACAACGTACTCGTCGACAGGTTTCACCTTAGCTTTAATTTCGTCTGCAGATTGGGTATCGTAAACGCGAATGAATAGTCCGGGGGGACTGAAGAACCTCTTTTTGTGGCGGAAAAGGACGACTTCGTTGCCGCCTTTTACTTCATGCCCATTCGATTTGATAGTGATGGGACGGACGGGAGGCGCGGCGGCTTCAGCCAATTTTGCTCGTGCTTCTTCGCTGACATCGGGGCATAGATCCAAAGAAACTTGTTTGGCAGCCAATTTCATGGCAAATGCTAAACAAGTTGGAAATCCGCACTCCTTACAATTTGTTTTGGGCAATAGTTGATAGATTTGAATTCCTGATAGAGCCATATTATTTCTCCATATTTTGAACATCAAACATTATTCGGGAGCGTCAAAAAAACATGTCACGTGAAACGTGAGGAATATTGCGTAATCTCACGTTTCACGCATCACGCTACATTATCATTTTCCCATTAAATCTTCGATTGCTTCCTTGGTACGTCTAACGCTTTCGGGATGGCGCAAAACAAGCATATCGGCGCCAGATTCCACAAGCATGATAGCTGTAGCTGTTTCCCACGCCAGAGCGCGGGTTTCCCAGTCGCCCCAAGCTTCGGGGACGCCTTCACTGACTTTGGATTCTTTGGCTTTCCAACATTCTTCGCCAGGAGTAACCATCATCGGGAATTGGGTCATTTTGTCACCCTGCAAAGCCGCAATCCGCAGACGTTCCATGACGGAGTAACCATATTCGAAACCGTAGCCCAAAGCTCCCGTGGTGGGATCCATGACAATGTTATCCAGCGGCAAGCCCATATCGCTAACGAGGATGTTGAGTTGTTTGGCTAAGTTGACATCCATGGCAGTCCGAGTGACTACCAATTGCCCATCCGCCATAGCAGAGGCAACAATTGTGCGGTAATTTTTCTCTTCGCAAACGCCCAATAAGAGACGCTCACCCTTGAAAGTGTTGGAAATTTCTACCAGCAGTTCGTTGTCGGGGTCTGGTTGTCCAGGCCCAAAGACAATGAGTGGTAAGCCACTAGCTTTAAGGACTTTGTCTACGGCTTGAACAGCTTGTTCTTTAGTTGTAGGATTACCATCGACATCATCAAGAGAGAGTTTCAGATATATAACATCTGCGCCAGCTTTCTCGGCCGCTTTGGCCCATTCGCCGGGGTCATCCATTACGTCTCCCCAAACGTCTACCAGTAAACTTGACCAATCACTAGGACGATGGTCAGCAACTTCAATGGCAATCACCGGTCTGCGCGGGGTATTGCCTTCGAAGTGCATAAATGGCATGGCGGTTTCGCCGCCTATGGTAACCGTGTGAGAGCGAGTTCCGCCTTCGGCTGCGGTTGCGCCGAGGGTTATTTCACGCACACTTCCATCCCATTTTTCTTTGGCAATTTTTGTTTTGGATTGTGCGTCAAACCAGGTTTTATCAGGTTCTATCTTTACAACAGGTTTTTCAGGTTCAACGGCCTGCGCAGGTTCACCCTGAGGCATAGCGGGGATGGCTGGAGGTTGATAAGCTTCTAGGCCATCTATTCCGCCTAACTCTGCCAGAGCGGCAAATAGGGCGCGGCGCAGCATGTTGACTGCGTTCTCGGCGCGGTCCTCGGTGATTCCGCTGGGGGGAGGGGCAATCGGTGTGGGAACGGGTTGCACCTCTGGTTCCAGTTTGGGTTCTGGCGCGGGAGCGGGTTTTTCTTCCGCAACTTTCTCGATAACAGCTTCTGCTTGAGCAATCACATCTTGTTCTGCTGGAGTTTCTTCAACATCCAGTTCTTTCTCTTCACGCTGCATGGTTCCCATGTCTAAAACAGGATGGTCTTTAGCTTTGAGCCATTCTTGGAGTTCTTCTACAGTGGTGACACTCTCGCCATCTGCGATGCGATCCAATAGGTCGGGGATGCCTTCGCGGTCGGCAACAGCTTGAAGTTCCCCTCTCATAGAATCTTTCAGGTTTTTACTCATCCAAACAATGCGCTTAAACCCGCCATCCGCGGAGATGAACTTGGGGCTGAGCATGTAGTATTTTCCAATGCCCATCACGCCGGGGGTTTGAACTCCGCCGCCAGCCATACCAGCCAGGGTGCTGAATTTCATACCCATGGGGGTCATGCCGGTATCTTCACGGCTGACCACAATTACGCCTTCTACCTCAGGGATGTACATGAGGATAGCCTCAAAGCATCCGCAGGCCGTCATGGGGTTTTCCATGATGGAATACATGGAAACTTTTTCTACAACGCCATGTGAAGCCGATTTGGTGTAATCAATTGTGCCTTGCCAATAACCCACTTCCTCGTCGTAACACTTGCCAAGTTCAATAGGCTGGTTAGGGCCAGTGGGGTCAATACTGTTGGAAGCCTTGCAGTCCAGCCAGTTGTAGGCTCCACAGAGGCCCAAACGTTCGGGGCTGACCACGCAAACGTGATCTGGGGCGAAGCTCTGGCAGAGGGTACAAGAATAGAACACATCTACAGAGTCATCGGTCATATCGGCCAGACGTTTGTTGCGGTAGTCGTAGGATTCGCGGGCTTTTTCCAGCCATTTTTCGACATCTTCTTTTCCGGTGTAGATTGCAACTTGAACTTTATCTAGAACCGCACCGAAATCTGCATGTAAGCGGGCGTGGATAATCTTTCCAAAGTGTTCTAGGTCAAAGCCTTTTTCGGCGGCTGTTTTAGAGATACGCAACCAGACAATATCGCGCTGACCAATGTGCTGGATACCAGAAGCGCCATTTATGAAGTCGTGGATTTGGCGTTCAAGGACAGGCTCGAAATCTTCTTCCATTTCACGCCCGGCCACCTGAACGACAACGCCCAAGTCCATGGCTTTGCCAACTTCTATATCTTCAAAGCCAGAGCCAATGACTTCAACTTTGCCATCTACAATCTTATCCATGTCGGTCATGAATAGATATTCAAAGGAGCGGGAGTATTTTCCGCCAAATTCAACGCGCATATCCGCACGCCGAACGACCTCACCTTCAAAGGCCGAGCCGTAAGGAACGGGGACAGGGACGTCTGTGATTTTAATTTTAACGCCGCGCACTTCAATACATTTTTGGACAAGTTTGTTAGCACGCTCTTTGTCATCTGCGCCTTCAATTTCGTTGAATGGCATAGAGACAACGTGTTCGTAGGTTGTGATGCCGGTGGGTAGAATTTCGGGGATGACTGTATCGGCAATGACGGGGAAGCCAAAGTTGAGGGCACCGGCCGCAGCCGCGTATTTGAGGTCGTCCACTTCTCCCAAAGCCAGCACGAAAGCGAAAACGCGATCCCGATTGTATTCTAGGATGTCGGTGGCTTGACCGGCCTTTAGTCCGCCAAAGGTGAGGGCGGAACGGGTGGCAAATCCCAAAGCGTAGATGGCGCTGATGGTGTCAGTGCCAAAGGGGACTGTGTAGGTATCGTAGCCCAGGTCAACGCCTTCTTCTACTAGTTGGTCAATGATGCTGCGTCCATTGACATTCCCAGAAAGGAATGTCAGGATGTTGCGCTGTTGCAGTTCACGTACAATTTGTACGGCGGCTTCATTAGATTTGGCCGCGCCTACAATGGCGGCAAAGCCAGGCATACGGCCGTCTACTAATTGGATGCCCCAAGAGCGAAGTTGGATATCGTCAATGGGGCCGTTCATGCGCCCAGTCATTCCAAAGTCGCGGTCAGCGTATTCGGTTCCGCCGCCCAATTCTAATTCAGGGTAGAGTTCCGGCTGCAGGCCGTATATAGATCTGATGGCCTCTATGGCTTCGGCAGCCAACAAAGCCCCCATGCCGCTGTCCAGAGTTTCGCCCAAGTAGGGCGTCCACTTTGATTCTGCGGGGACAGGGTGGAGCAGCTGACGAGCCTTTGTAAGCACTTCAGTAAGGTCGCTTAGTTTTGTAATTTCAAGCCCAGTCATGCCATAAATTACCGGCAAATAATAGGCAGTATTTGGAAATTCAACGAGTGTATCAGGGCCTTTCTCGGCTAATGCTTTTTGAAGCATAGCTTCGGCTTCAACAACTAAGGCATTGGCGCCGCGAACGGCTCGGGTTGCAATATATCGAGACATTTATTTGTTCTCCTTTACGCTACAGGCACGCCGTAAATTGCCTGGCGGCGGTCTGCTAGGGATAGTTCTTCGAGTTTGAGCATACGGTCATCGCCGCTTTTTCCAAAGGCTTCGGGGTTATACTCTGGCAAACCGAGTTCAGCGCGTTTTTTGTCTATGTGTTCTAGAACTGCATTAACTATCTCATCAACTTCGTTCATAAATTCTAGTTTAGCGCCAACCTTTTCTTCCCAGCCGTTGCTGAGGAGATCAAGGATAATAGAACTATCTTTCACTCGAGGATTTTCAGCCACGGGGGCGGTTCCTGACATGATGGTATAAACTCCAGACGCCACAACGTAAGTAGCGATTGAAATCGCTTTTTCGCTCATCCATTCAGGCGCGAGACCTACCACAGGGATTTCGCTTATATCCTCACCTAAGCCACCTTCCTCAACGACTTGGGCTAAGACAGTCAAAATGCGGCTATTATCAACACACGAGCCCATGTGCAACACAGGAGGGATACCAATAGTTTCGCAAATTTCTCTTAGACCAGGGCCAACCTGATCCAGACCAGCTTCGCCAGTCAGTAAGCCTTGTTTAGCACTCGCAATGGAGCTGCATCCAGTTTCTACTATTAAAACATCTTGTTTGAGTAACTCCTCAGCAATGCGAATATGCATGGCATCATGTTGTTCACGCGGGTTGTTACAACCCACAATCCCAACCAAACCACGGATGCGTCCAGACATCACAGCGTCATTAAGAGGGCGGAATGAGGAGCGGTACGAGCCGCCCAGGGCGTAGTTGATGTATTCGTGAGAAAAACCTGGGATCACAGGTGAACGGTGATCAGGGATTTGAGTCTCGCCACGGTTTTTATAGTTATCAACAGCAGAGCGAAGAATCTGCTTGGCTATATCCAGAGCCTTTCTCTCATCAAATTCAATGTGGGTGGCGCCTTTGATCTTTACTTTTTTGGAAGTTGTGATGATTTCTGTGTGGAAATGTTCGGCCATACCAACTATGGCTTGCATAATACACTGAACATCAACCACCATAGATTCAACCGCGCCGGTCATAATAGCCAGTTCCTGCTGCAAGAAGTTACCCGCAGCCGGGATGCCCTGACGCATGAGAATTTCATTAGCGGTGCAACAAATACCAGAAATATTGATACCCTCGGCTCCTGCTTCTCGAGCATATTCGATCATATCAGGAGATTGTGAGGCAGCGACGATCATGTTGCTTAAAGTTGGTTCGTGACCATGCACAATCACATTGACGTAATCATCTTTAAGAACGCCAAGGTTGGCTTCTCCTAAGATAGGAGCGGGAGAACCAAATAGAATATCAGAAACATCAGTGGCAATTAGGCTTCCGCCCCAACCATCTCCAATAGCAGTGCGAAGGGCATGATCTAGAATATGTTCAGCATCTTGATCATCGCCGATATGAGTGCGGTGAAGACATTCAACCACTTCACGGTCAACGCCGCGTGGTAATACTCCCAATTTTTTCCATACTTCTTGACGTGTTTTCGGCGCTCGGGATGTCGAAACAACTGTCCCATTTTGCTGTCCGAATTGAGCAATGTATAAATCTGCCAAATCATTGGCAATTTCATTTGGAGAGCGGCCTTCAATAGGGATATCGTAGCCAGCGGCAAGGTTGCGAAGCTTTGCCACATCTCGAATTATATAACCTTGTGTTTCGCCATTGGCGGTTTCTTTAAGAGTAAATGCCATGTCACGGCCATGATCAGAGTGAGCGGCGGCTCCAGCAGCGACCATGCGAATGAAGTTGCGAGCCTGGATTGTGTCAGCAGTTGCTCCACAAACTCCAGTCTGCCCATCTTTCACGATTCGGCAAGGCCCCATGCTGCAAATTTTGCAACACAAATTGTCGGCTCCAATAGGACAAGCCTTCATGTCATCTGCACGGCTAAAAGCTGTTCCGTACCCTAGTTCATTAGCCCTGATCAGCATCTCTTGAGACGCTATATCTATGGTTTGTTCCTGCGGGGTTCGTCCATTACTTTTTTTAGCCATTGTTGACCTCCTCGGTTTGCGTCACGGCTACATCAAGCAAGCCCATTCCCGGGCAGGGCCACTGAGCGCGTCCTTCATAGCGCACGTCTTGCTCGAAACCAATTACGTTTTTCGTTTGAGCATAAGCCGAAGTACGGCGGAAGAAAGCTTTTTCCCTAGCTTCGTTAGCTGGGATATCTAGCTCTTGAGGAAGCGAAAGGTCCTCAGCGTAACCAGCCTCTTCAAGTTTAGTTAATATTGCTTCCTTAGTTATTTCCTTTGAGTTATGCTCAATCTCAACAACACGGAAACCACTGCTAGCGTACACATCTTTCACGCCATCCAAGCCCAGCAAAATGTGCCTGACTTCAGTAACGTGATGATCACCATACATAGCAGGAAGCTCTAAAATAGTTTTCATACAAGAAACTCCTTTGACAAATAAATATCTTATGGGCTTAAAACGCAAGGGAAACCCTTTAGAGCAGTCGTATCCACTCTAACAAAGTTTCCCTTTCATTGACTAAGGCAAATAGTTTTCTATGGGCAATTACAGATAGGAACAATTGTCGCCTCGTTATAGAACATTATAAAATAAAAACTAACTTCCCAGAATGTTTCTAGCAAATATGCTTAACTTTTATAAAATTTTAAACAAGTTTCCAAGGGGTTGTCTGCAATCTCCATCCAAGGAATGCGGCTCCTTGGGCAGCGAAAAGTACAAAGTTATAATGGACACCCGCTAAAAATTACGCAAAATAAAACAATCTCCCGTAAAGTATAACAGGATTTCATAGTTTTCCTAGTGACTTTATCCACTTCCAGCCAGTTTTTTTAGGGTGTTTTGTCTTTTCGGCATGGTAACTACTCAGGCATGTCATTGCGAAGCGGTGTTTTCCCGCTGAAGCAATCTCTTAGAGCGTCTGGGAGACTGCTTCGGGGCAAAAAATGCCCCTCGCAGCGACATTTCAAAGGTGGGCTAAGTAGTTACTCGGGATGATGATTCTCGTTCGCTAAGATATTGTCAACTAAACTACCTCAACTGGGGATGTTCAATTCAATGCCGCCCAAACTTCGAAAGTCTCAAAAGTGCCTTATCTAGCCACGTTTTAGATGATCTTAGGATTGTTTTTACTTCAAAGTTCTTAGCAGAAGACTTCCAAAGTCTCAACGAATTGAGAACCAGGGCAATCGCATATAGACTTGGAATCAATTCCATGTCTACTTCAAAGTAATTATTCACTCCCTTCCCGCAAATGTTCAATGACGTGTCATTCTGAGAGCG
>Ga0164318_10000859_pt1 | contig 25148 bp, 25 predicted proteins | sample GuaBasSedimGuay9_FD_113734 | JGI IMG/M metagenome (GOLD analysis project Ga0164318, IMG submission 113734) | Subseafloor sediment microbial communities from Guaymas Basin, Gulf of California, Mexico - Guay9, Core 4571-4, 0-3 cm | ecosystem: Environmental > Aquatic > Marine > Hydrothermal vents...
ACATTCTTTTCACGCGATTCACAACGCGCTACAACGAAGGGCCGGCTGACCTCTTCATTTTTTCACCGGAGAGCCACTGCCTGAAAACACTGGTATCCGACGGGAGTGGAAATGTGAACCTGCCGGGCTCCGTATGGAATCCAAATACGAGAAAAATTGTTTTTTCTTCATCGAGGGAGCCCCATGATGAAATTTACATCATTGACGAAGACGGACAGCCGGGAGACGAGACGAAGGTCACGGACAGAAGCGGTGATGTTGCGTATGAACCCTCCTTTTCTCCCGATGGCCAGTGGGTGGTGTTTGAGTCCCACAGAGAAGATGTGGAGGGCAACGGTGTGATTACCAGATTCAAAATTGATGGAAGCGGCCCCTGCCAGGCCCTCACGGGAGTCGCAGATGACTGCCGGCAACCCAATTGGTCTCCCGCGGGAAATTTCATCCTCTATCAGAAGTTTTCCGGGGGGCAATGGGATATCTATGTAATAAATCCGGATGGAACAAATCCTCTGAAAATCACCTCCGGTGAGGGAGATAAAACAGATGCTTCATTCTCCCCCGACGGGCAATGGATTGTGTACAGTACGGATAATGGCGAACTGGAGTTCGCGAATCTCTACATTCTTCCGGTTGCGGGGGGCAGCCCGGTGAGGGTAACCAATTTTCCCGGGTATGACGGTGCCCCTTCATGGTCCCCTGACGGAAAGAAAATTGTTTTTGAATCCTGTTCCGGAGATCCGGACGAGTCTGCTGGAACCACAATATGGGTTATTGATGTTCCCGCACATTAGCTGTATCCGAATGCGTCAATTTCCCATCGGATACCGGCAGTTCAGGGGCAGATTGTTTCCCTCCATTTTGTTTCATTGAACCCGAAGAGGACGCGTCCTTTTTCCGTAACCAGAACCGGCCGTTTAACCAGCATTCCGTCTGTGGCAAGAATATCCAGCAATTCTGGTTCCGGCGCAGTCTTGACTTTGTCTTTCAAGCCCAGTTCCCGGTACTTTTTCCCGCTGGTGTTGAAGAGTTTCCGGATTGGCAGTTGACTCGCGGCAAACCACTTTTCCAGCTCTTCCCTTGTGGGCGGGTTTTCAATAATGTGGCGTTTTTCAACTTCAATTCCATTCTCTTCCAGCCATTTCGATGCTTTCCGGCAGGTTCCGCACTTGGGGTAATACACAAATAATGGGGACATGTCAGTTCTCCTTTCCCAATGCAGTGCAAATTTTTCGAACCGCTTCTGCAAAGGCCCGCACGTGGGTTTCTTTGGTGTCGAAGGAACACATCCAGCGGACAATGCCCTTTTCTTCATCCCAGATGTAGAAAAAGAACTGTTTCTGCAATTCAGGAATAACGGCTTTTGGGATACGGGCGAATACTCCGTTGGCTTCCACTGGCCATGCGATTGTCACACCGGGAACGTCCCTGACCATATCGGCCAGCAACCGAGCCATTTGGTTTGAGTGACGGGCATTTTCCAGCCAGAGGTCGTGTTCAAGATAGGCAATGAACTGGGCCGACAGGAATCGCATCTTGGATGCCAGCTGCATTCCCTGTTTCCGGATGAACTTCATCTCAGTGTCCAGTTCCGGATTCAATACAATGACGGATTCCCCCATCATCATCCCGTTTTTTGTGCCCCCGAAAGAAAGAATGTCCACTCCCGCGTCTGTTGTGATTTCCCGGAAGGAGGCATTCAGGAAAGCAGCGGCATTTGCTATTCTTGCCCCGTCCATGTGAAGGTAGAGCCGCTTTCCATGGGCAAAATCTGCAAGTTCCCGGATTTCCCCGGCCGTATAGCTGGTTCCCATCTCGGTGGCCTGGGTTATGGATACAATCCGTGGTTGATTGTGATGCTCATCATGCCGTCCCTGGAGCTTTCTTGCGATATCCTCCGGCCTGAGTTTGCCGTCAGGAGTTTCAACAGATTCCAGTTTGCACCCGGTGAAATATTCCGGTGCGCCGCATTCATCGGTGTTGATGTGGGCGGTTTTCGCGCAGATTACCGAATGAAAAGGACGGGTTGCCGCTTTCAGAGACAACACATTTGCCCCGGTGCCGTTGAATACCGGATAAAAAGAGGCTTCCTTGCCAAACTGTTCCCGGATCAGCTGCAGTGCTTGCCTGGTGAATTTATCTTCCCCGTAGGCAATGGCATGTCCTCCATTCGCTTTTTCTACCATTCTCAGCACTTCCGGATGAATGCCGGAATGGTTATCACTTCCAAAACTGATTCCATCCATTTCAGTTTCCTCCTTGTTTCCTTTTCACTTTATCTGAAAAGCAAGCTGGAGAAAACAAAAAATCCAGAATGTGACGTATATCATGTTGATTTTCCGGTTAAAAGTGATAATGTATACGCATAGAGCTTACGCTAAAACATGGTGGGGAAGGGTCAAATGAAAGAACACGAAGTGTTCACTGAAAATGGCGGACAGGCATACACTGAGTATATTCTGATTGTTGTGCTGGTGATGGTGCCAATCTACTGGATTTTTAATACCTTTATCAATGCGGTGGATTTTTATTTCAAATTGGTCAGCTTTTTTGTGCAATTGCCGTTTCCCTGATGGCGCGGCAAAAATTTTCTTTCCATAGGAGGTTTGAATGTTCAGATTTATGCAGATGTTCGGTTCACGGGTTCCCACCGGCTTTAGCCCGGAGGGCGTAGATGTAAAAGCTTTACTGAAACGTTTTCACGAGGACGAAGAGGGCCAGGGGATGACGGAATACATTATTATTCTGGTTCTCATCGCTATTTTTGTCATTCTCGTGGTAAAGGTTTTCGGTAAAAAAATCAAGGGGCTCTTCGGCCAGTCCACCAATGCATTGAATAAGCAGGTACAGGTAGAAGGAGCATAGTTTGTTGATTCCGGGACAGGGGCTGGAGATTTCACGGGACGTGCTGTTGTATGGCGTGGTTGGTGTCTGTGCCATTACCGACATTCTCTACGGAAAAATTTATAACAAAATTACCTATCCGGTAATCCTGCTGGGTGTGATTTTGTCCATGCTTGCCGGGTTCATGGCGCTGAAATCTTCATTGGTGGGGCTCCTTGTGGGGTTCCTCCTTTATTTTCTCGTGTTCATGATGGGCGGGTTCGGCGGCGGGGATGTCAAGCTGATGACAGCAGTGGGGGCACTGATGGGATATCCATTTGTGCTCTATGCTTCTTTTTATTCAGCACTGATTGGTGGCATCATGTCCATTGCCGCAGTGATTTGGAAGGGGAAATTCCTTCGAACCCTGCGCAACGTTTTTTCCGTATTTTTCTCCTACCCCCTGTCCCTGATGTTTCCCGGAATGGAACCAATTTCCCTCAATCCCGAGAACAGCATGCGCATCCCCTTCGGCTTTGCCATCTGTATCGGGACGCTGTGGGCGGTTCTGGAATTTCATTTCCAGGTCAGTGTATTTGACTATATCAATGGCAGCAGGTTGATACCATGAAAAAGCAAAATGGCGGTGCGGCTTTCGAATACATCATCATCATTGCACTTGTCGCAATTGTTGCAGTTGCCGGCACTTACTATTATCGTTCCCATGTAATTCAAAAAGGATTTGAAGAATCTATTGAGTCCATTGACCAGGGCCAGGATATGGCTTCTCAGGGCCTGGTATCCGAAACGGACACAGTATCGAAAATCAAGTTGACCGGGCCGATGATGCTGGCAATTGCCTGCATCGTTATCCTGATGATTATTCTCTTTTCCACCTACAAGGCCTCCAGAAGGGCCAAGCGCGGGCTGAAAGATGTCGGCGGCAATGAAGACGGACAGGCGATGACCGAATTCATCATTTCTTTTCCAATCCTGTTGTTTATAACGCTCTGCATGATGCAATTGAGCTTGATATATACGGCCCGGCTCGTGGTGAACTATTCTGCATTTTCCGCAGTCCGGGCCGCCGCCGTGATTATTCCCATTTCTCTGGACAAACAGGACAGCAATGACGAGAATGAGCCGGAAGGCGTGGTGATTTACAAGAACAAAAAGGGAAAACTGAACATGATTCGAAATGCGGCCAGGCTTACCTGTATGCCGATTTCAGCGGACGCCAGTACTATCATGGATCAGTTTGTGGTTACAGTGGCGGGGCATTCATACAAACCGTTACAGTGGGCCGGCACTGCTCTCAGTTCGGTTACCGGTGTTATCGGAACCATATTTAACGCAATCGGCGGTGTGTTCGGGGCCGATGATCTGGGAAACTATGTGGATACGGCAATTGACCGATATATCTATTCCTATTTCTTCACCAGTATTGAGCTGCTGGATGATAACTTTTCGCCTATTAAGGAGGACAAGACCTATGGTCGGAAAGTGGTCACGGTTCGGGTTATCCACGCGTTTCATCTGGGAATACCCATTGCCAATGCTTTTATGGGAAAGCGCTTCGGCTGGAGTCTGTTTGAGAAACTCGGCTTGAATAAGCTGGACGAGTTATTTGGAACAAATCTAAATCAGTATGAAACCGGCATTTCGGCTGGCTACGTGTTCCCGCTGAAGGCGGAATGTACCATGCATGTGGAGATGAAGGCAGAATGATGAAAGAGAGAAAGCCATCTTTGCTGATGAGACGAATTCAGGGGTTCCACCGGAATGAAGGAGGACAGTCCATTGTATTCGTGGCGTTAACGCTGCTCTTTGTTGTGTTGTTCGTCTTCATGGTGATCAACACCGGGGATGTGACGTCCAAAAAAATGCGGATGGTTACGGCGGCCGATGCCGTGGCGGTGTCCGGTGCCACCTGGATGGCACGTGGCCATAATTCCATTGCCATGATGAACGTGGCCCAGAGCCAGATACTGGCAATCATCATTCTTATAAAATCCACTGAATTGACATATGACATTGCAAAAGGTGTTCTGATAGCACTGGATGCGGTGGCAACGGTGCTGACCGGGATTCCATGGACGGCTGCCATAGGAGCCGCCCTGCAGCTCTATGTGAAAGGAGGGAAAATCATCAATGATGGCCTTGAGAAAATCATGGACCCGTTACGAGATATTCTGGATGACGATGGAGACGGATTATTGTGGAAGCTGGAAAAGGCATTAACAAAGGGGGAAACGATAATTATAAAAATCATTCCCTTCATTGCCCAGATTGAGTCTATCCGAATCGGTATTGCCAATGAAGCCACCTTTGGATTTCTTTACCCCATGATCCCGTTGGTGGATCTTAAATTGCCTTTCATTGACGATGACAAACGGGATTTCAAAATGCTCTGCAAACCCACCCATGATGGCAAGCTGGAGGTGTCGGGGCATGGCGATCAGAAGGTTCAACATTTGCCAACCACCGGTTATATGGGAAGTTCCGGAACCTTCGGAGCCATCCTCGGCGTTCTGACATTGGGGGGGACCTTTGGCCCCGCCCCTCTTGGTGGTCTCAACGGCTATTTCAAGGCATTTCTTCCCTATCCTGCATTGCGGATTGTCTATCCCATGATTGGCCTGGTCTTTGATGGTGTCGTGGAAGCAACCTATCAATCCATGTGTGAGGGAAAGGTTGGGACTGTGGAATATGATAAATCATCGGGAGACTGCCACACCTGTTACAGTAATCGGAACAAGCTGAAAGAAGCTATGTTTGTGACCTCGGTAATCAAAACAAAACGATCACAAGCTGAGGCACAAAGTATGAGTATGAGTGATGTGATTGACTTTCATCAGTGTAGCCCTCCGGACGAAGATCCCCGCTGTGAACCTCGGGAAACTGTGGAGACAGAGAACGGGCCGGTAACCCTCTACGGATATGACATAGTGAAAAATCCTGGAAAAGATAAGGTAATATATGATGAGGGCGGGAGCAGTACAAAGACAGGAAGCAGCGCCAAGAATATGCTGAATTACCTGGGTTCTGATTGCAAAAGGCGAACGGTTTCATGTTATATGACGACTTATGAGTCAGGCTTGTATGATGGCAGTCCCGAGGCCCCATTCCAATATGACTCCCACCATAAGGTAATACCCATCAAAATCTGCAAAGTCACCGAAATCAAGCTGTCATCCTGTAAGTACGGTGATACAAAAGAAGTGAAGCCGGGAGATTCCTGGGGGGGGACGAGTGACAATGATAAGCCCAAGCCTTACCTGTTGAAAAGGGACAAGGAGGACGGGAAGGAATTTTGGGAAAAGCACGAGGACTTTGTGGGGATTGTATACCTGAAGCCGAAGCCACACGTATTGTCCGGCAACTACCTGAAGAACCCAAATCCCATCGGAATGATTTATTTTTCACAGGCAGAGGTCTATGTGGCTGGCCATGCCGATGCCCATCTGTTCAACCAGTGCTGGCGGGTCCGGCTGGTAAAGTTTGATAAACTCAGCGATATTACCAACGGGGTAAACGGTTCTTCCATGAATAATATGAGTAGTACCACCGGTGAAGGCCCCAGTGGCGGCAGTTCCGGTGGTTTTCTCGGGGCGTTAAGTGCGCTCGGAGGAGGAGGATTCAGTGACAAATTCATTATTCACTGATGAAAAGGGACAGGCACTGGTAGAGTTTGCCATGTTTCTTCCGATTTATCTGTTGCTGGCATTTGGCCTTATTTTCTTTGCAAAAGCGTATTTTGCGGAACAGCAGGTAGTGTCCGCTTCCCGCTTTGCAGCATGGGAAAAGGGGTATCGGAAATCTACCAATGAAGAATTGAAAAAAAAGGTTAAAAACTATTTTTTCGGACGATTGGACAGAGACAAGGTTCAGGTCACGGAGATTTCATCCGCCGAGGCAATGAACATGTTCAATACGGGGACTACGCGTTCCGGGAGTGGCGGGGATTCCGGAGGGATGGCTTCCGGCCTCATGGGGTTCATGGATACACTGAGCAGCACAAAGGGATACGCCGTATCCTATTCGGTAACAGTCAGCCCTTACTTGAAGTCCACCCTTGGCGAGAAGACGAACATCGCGTCTTCTTGTGTGGTGGACACCAACGCGTGGTCCTATCATGAGTTGGGGGATCACGGGTTCTGGGGGATTATCGCGGCAAAGATCGGAGGAATTTTCAGTGGTTCTTAATCTGCGGGATATCGGCATAAAATTTTTTCGAATTGGATTGATTATTTGTGCAATGACCGGACTCCTGTGGGTCGGTTCTCATTTTTCCCTGTTGGAACAGAAGGGGGAAGCTGATGTGTACGAGCTTTTTCAGGGACCTCAGAGAGGAATGCCGGATTTTCAGGAAGGGGGACAAAACGGAGATATCGGTCACACTCTGGTCAATGGCCAGCGCTTCGCGTATTCCATTGAGGTGGTCCCCGCATCTGTCCATGAGGTGATTTCATTTTATAAAAAGCTGTATACACCCAGGCGGATTCGAATGATTCCAGACGCGGACATGAAACGGATGGGTTTTGTCCCCGGTAGCAAAGCAAGTAGAATTCTCGAAGGATTTGAACGGGTAATCGGCCTCAGTGGAGCCCCGGTCTTCACAAAGGAAGGGCCGTCCTACGGCTTTCTCGGCGTTCTGGATAAGGGCGACAATGAAAAGTGGTTTATCAAGAAGGGTTCGATGAAAGATTCAGTTGTTGGTAAAGTGGTGGTAGCGATGAAGGAAGAGCCTGATTCTGATAAAACAACCGTTATCCGCTACTGGACCGAAGGCCCCTTTCAACTGGAAAAGATATTTCCTCAAAATGGAGAGGATGTACCAGGGGAAGATCTGGAGGATGTGGATCGCCATCCCTATTCCCAGCGCTTGCTTTCTATGGAGCAGGCAGATAAGTGGGGAGTAGCTTCCACGTTGATTTATGCAGTGGATGATACACCGGCCAATACAAGCGCATATTATCTTGCGGACCTCCGTGGAAACGGCTGGTCTGTTCCCGATGCCGCCATCAAAGGGGCAAGGCGGGCCGGGTACAAGCTTACACTGTTTGCCCGAAAAGGGGGCAGGCAGTTAACCATTCTATTTGGTAGAACAGAAGGTGATTCTACCCTGGTGACAATGATTGAACAAATGCAGAAATAATGATTAACCTACGGATTAAGGAGGGGATATGGACAAGAAAAAGGCATTGATTTTTGCGGTAATACTGGCAGTTGTCGGTGTTATTCTGATCCAGCTGATGGTCAGCGGGGAAAAGAAAAAGTATACGGACGAATCCATGCTGGCAAATGTGCTGGTTGCAAAGCGAAACATTGCGGCAGGGACGCCGATTGATCAGAAAATGCTGAAAGGGAAGAAGCTCTATAAGAACTATCTTCCCAAAGATGCCATTCGGGTGTCCTCGTTAACCCAGATTATCGGAAATGCCCCGAAGGTGGATATCAAAAAGGGAGACCCGATACTGACTTCTTTTTTCAAAGCGGGGGTTGCCGGTGGGCTGACATCCTCCTTCCTGTCTTCTGCGATTTTACCGGGAGAACGGGCGATTACAGTTCGGGTGGATCAGGAATCCAGCGTAGCTGGGTTGATTCGACCGGGTGACTATGTAGATATAATGGGTACTTTTGACAAACCTGGCACTGCACCGGTAAGGACAACGATAACCATGCTCCAGGCTGTACCTGTGCTGGCAATCGGCAGCCAGATCGGGGTGGGAGCCAGTCAGAAGGAGCGGGCTCAGAAAAACTATGGATCCATTACCCTTTCCGTGACGCCGCAGGAAGCGGAATTAATTGAATTTGCAAGGCGGAAGGCAAAACTTATCTTTGTCCTGAGGAATGCGGAAGACCAGAAAACAGAGGAAAAGATTCCGGAAGTAAATTTCAGCAATATCTTCGGAAAAGCGGGACTGGCTGCAATGCAGAAACGAAGAGATGCCATGAACAAGAAACGCCATGGGAAAATTGAAATTCTGAAATAAGGGAGTTTATCATGAAAAAAGTATTTATTTTTGTTGCGATTGTACTGTGTTCGTCCATGTTTGCAATGGCGGAGGACATCACCCTTGCTATGGGGCAACAGAAGGTATTGAGTGGCACCGGTGTGACATCCGTTTCCGCCGGGAATCCGTCTGTTGTGGCTATTTCTATTCCCAAAGACCAGTCCAAGGTAATTCTACGGGCAGTGGGAGTGGGTTCGACTCAGGTCAGCCTCATCATGCAGGGAGGGACGACCCAGACTTATACGGTTACGGTTATTGCCCAGGACCCAAACAAGATCAAGGGGGAAGTCAGTACCTTACTGGCTGGAATTGAGGGAATTAAGCTGAATGTCGTGGGGAATCGGGTGATTATTGATGGCCAGATACTCACCAAAAACGACAATGACCGGATTGACAAGGTCGTCAATCTCTATGGGGACCAGGTTGTAAAATTCGCCGAGTTCAAACAGGCCTATCTGCCGAAAGAAGACAATATTCTGGTGGAATTCAATGTGGTGGAGGTCTCCAATCAGAAGATGGGAGATTATGGAATCAATTGGGATAAGGCCATCAAAGGGCTCGGCGTCAATTATAACTATAATAAAAACCTGGTTACAGGTGCGGTAATGGGCAGTACCCTTGGTATTGTTTCCAACTTCGCCGGGGCACTGAGCCTCATGGTGGGAAATGGAGATGCACGGGTTTATGATACCCACAAGGTAATTACCATTGCCGGAAAACCTGCCACCTATTATGCCGGTGGAGAATTCGGTGTTCGGAACATTACCCAGGACACATCTACGGTTGAGTGGAAAAAATATGGCACAAAATTCAATGTGACACCGGAAATTGATACGCTGGGGAATATGCGTATTACGATTGATTCCGAGATATCTTCCCTTGCCGGTGTGATGAGCAACGGTGTCCCTTCTTTGAAGACTGAGAAAATCAATACAGCAGTCCGCATTAAAGAAGGGCAGACAATCGCATTGGGCGGGTTTATCAAGAGAATGAAGAGTGAAGATGTCTCCAAGGTACCGGGGATTGGCAGTGTGCCGGTGATCGGCGCTCTGTTCCGTTCCAAACAGTACCAGAATGGACGGACCGACGCAGTTGTATTTATCACAGCGAAGCGGGTAACTGCAGACAGCCAGGAAAACAAGCAGATGATTGACAAACCCCTGCAGGAGTTCAACAAAGAAAAGAAGAAATGGTACCAGAGGGATAAAAAATGAAATTAACTATCGTAGGCAAGGACGGGACCCGAAAGGAACTCAAGTCCATTCCTGCGGAGTTCGTGGTGGGCCGGGAAGCTCCGGCCCAGATCGTTCTGCCTTCCTCTGTCATATCAAGAAGCCATGCGGTTTTCCAGGTGAAAGATGGGCATGTGTGGGTTACGGACACCAGTTCCAATGGCGTGTTCATTGAAAAAAAACGGTTGGAAAAGAATAAACAGACACCTGTTCCTTTGGGAAAACCGGTTATTATCGGTGAATACGCGATGGTGTTCGAGCCGGCGCAGGTCGCGCAGAAACAGTCTGCGGTAATTGAAGCTGAGAAGCCGGTAAAAAAAGAGAAACCACTTACTACAGCCGATTTTTCAGAAGAACAGTTGGATGCCTTGTCCGGAATTCGGGACCAGATTCATAAACGACTCCTGGAAACACTGGACCTCCGCTGGGTGGACTTTACAGCAAAACGGGATCAGGAGCTCAATGAGCTGGTCAGCAAGCGCCTGGACATGATACTTTCCCAGATGAGCGCGGCAATCCCCAAATGGGTAGATCGAAAACTCCTGAAAAAAGAAATGCAGGATGAAGTGGTGGGCCTGGGTCCGTTGGAAGACTTTCTCCGGGACGAAGACGTGAGTGAAATAATGGTTATATCCAAGGACCAGATTTATGTGGAACAGAAAGGGAAGATTGTAGAGTCGAAAAAACGCTTCTCGTCAAACCCCGCGTTGATGGCAATCATTGAACGGATTGTGGCACCTATTGGGAAACGAATTGATGAATCATCGCCCCTGGTGGATGCCAGGTTGAAAGACGGCTCCCGTGTCAATGCGATCATTCCGCCGCTGGCTTTGAAAGGACCGTGCCTGACAATTCGTAAATTTGGTACCAAGCGTCTTGGAATCGATGACATGATTGGATTCGGAACTTTGAGTAAGGCAATGGCAAAGTTTCTGGAAGTTTGTGTCAAGGGAAAAAAGAACATCATTATTTCCGGTGGAACCGGTTCTGGTAAGACGACCCTTTTGAACGTAATTGCCTCATTTATTCAACCGGACGATCGGATTATCACCATTGAAGACGCGGCTGAGCTGCGGTTACCTCAGCGCCATGTGGTTACGCTGGAATCAAAACCGGCAAATGTAGAGGGGAAGGGCGCCATAACAATTCGGGACCTGGTTAAGAATGCGCTTCGCATGCGGCCGGATAGAATTATTGTTGGTGAGTGTCGCGGTGGTGAGGCCCTGGATATGCTCCAGGCCATGAATACCGGCCATGCAGGTTCCATGACAACCGGCCACGCAAATTCTCCGGAGGATATTCTGCGTCGGCTGGAGACAATGGTTCTGATGTCCGGAATGGACTTACCCATTCGGGCGATTCGTGACCAGATTGGTTCTGCCATCGGCATTATTGTCCAGCAATCCCGTTTGTCTGACGGCTCCCGTAAGATTATGAAAATTTCAGAGGTTCTGGGGCTGGATGACGAATATAATATTCTTCTGGAAGATGTGTTTACATTCGAGCAAAAGGGTGTAGATGCCAAAGGAAAGGTCGTAGGGAAACACATGGCTACCGGTTATCTGCCCTCGTTTCTGGCAGACTTTAAGGCCAGAGGCATCGAAGTTCCTGAAGACCTGTTCAAGGTGTAAACTATGGACATTGCTTTATACGCGCTGTCTTACATTCTGATAGCTGGCGGGATTGGATGGGCTGGTTATGCTATGTTTGAGGCGGTTCAATTGGGATATTCGCGGTATCGCCAGTCGTATGATGCGAAGGTAAACGGCGAATTACAGAAAAATTTCATGCCCTATTCGGCCGACCGTTTTTTCAGGAATAACATGCTGGCAATGGTGGGATTGGCAGCTGTCGGATATTTGTGGACAGACAGTATACTGTTTACGCTGCTTTTTGGAGCAGCGGGCTACTACCTGCCCAAGCTTTCTCTGAAAATGGCGGCCCGAAAGCGGGCCGATAAGCTGGAACTGCAGTTGGTGGATGCCCTGTATGTCCTTGCAAATTCGGTTTCAGCCGGGCTGACCATGCCCATGGCCTGTGAAGTGGTAACCAAGCAGCTTGTGCCTCCTGTTTCTCAGGAATTCGGGCTGTTGGTGAACGAAATCCGCCTTGGTGTTCCCTTTGACCAGGCACTGGAAAACATGGCAAGCCGCCTGAAATCAAATAATTTTGACCTGATGACCACATCTATTCTGGTTGCCCGTCAGACCGGGGGAAATATCTCTGAAATTTTCAAATCTCTCGCTCTTTCAATTAAGGAGATTATGCGGCTGGAGGCAAAGGTCAAGGCATTAACCGCCCAGGGCAGGATGCAATCTATTGTTCTGGGAGGACTGCCGTTTTTTCTCGCTGCAATTCTCTCAAAAATCAATCCTGAATTGATGACGCCATTGTTTAACACGGCGCAGGGAACACTCATTCTGTTTCTTGCCTCCATATTCTGGCTTATCGGTATCTACTTGATTCGAAAAGTCATCAATATTGACATTTAGGGGGCAGTTATGATTTATGAACTTGGCGGGTATGTGCTGTTTTTCATCGCGTTTTTTATTGTAGTATACGCGTTTCTGCCCTCGGAAAAGCAGGTTGAGGAATTTAAATTAAGCCTTCCGGGCGGCCATCTTGAAAATAAGAAACAACGGATTTTTGAGGAGAATGCATTTGTCCGCGTGACCTATCCCCTGACCCTGATGTTTGCCGCCAAAGCCGGCGGGATGAGAATACCGGAAAAATACCTCAAAATGTTGACTCGACGTATCGAATCTGCGGGATATCCATATGGGTTCACTCCGTATGAGTTTATCGGGTTTACCACCATGGTCTCCATTTTGATTACATTGTTTGCTGCATTCTTTAACTATTCCTTGACCGGTGACGCTAATCCTGTTTTCCTCATTGTGGCTTTTGTCTTTGGTAATGTGTTCCCTTATTTTTTCCTTGCCAATCAGTCGGACATGAGAAAGATTGCTATCTACAAGGATTTACCCTACAAGCTGGATGTGCTGACCATGGCGGTGGAAGCAGGCCTTGATTTTCTGTCGGCCATCCGCAGGATGGTGGAACGGGATACCACAGGCAGTCCACTTATCGAAGAGTTTTTCCAATTCCTACAGGAAGTCAGAATGGGGAAGACCAAGCGGGATGCGTTGAACGACATGGCCAGACGTGCAGACGTTGAAGCGTTGAATAGTGTGGTTTCCGCAATTGTACAGGCAGAAAAAATGGGAACACCTGTGGCTCAGGTTTTGAAAGTTCAGGCAGAATCCCTTCGAATTTCCCGCTCCCAGAAAGCGGAGAAGGCGGCAGGGGAGGCTTCTGTCAAAATTATGTTTCCCCTTGTATTCATTCTGTTTTCAACAATCTTGATTTTGTTCGGTGGAATTATTGTGAAATGGATGAGGGGGGAGTTGTTTTAATATCTCTCAATTACCCGGGAAGGGGACGCCGAGTTGAGTGAAGGTACAATTTCTTTTTATTACGATGACGAAACGGTTGAGAAGCGGCCTCTGGTTTCGTGTGACACGGTCTGGACACGGGCAAAGGGTATGCTGGGTATTCGAAACAGTACAAATGCGGTGTACCGGATTGCCCCGTGCAATTCAATTCACACGTTTTTCATGGCATTTGCCATTGATGCAGTATTCGTGGATCGAAACGGCAATGTATTGAAGTACAAGAATGTTCCGCCTTATCGTCTATTTTCCTGTCGAAGCGCATGGGCAGTGGTGGAAGGAACGGGGCTCATAAAAGAAAACAAAGCACTTGAACGAATCGTGTAATGGTATTATAATCAGTTAAAATGAGAATTAGAATTGTTTTTTATGTGAAGGAAAAGAAAGAAAGAGAATTTGAACTGGCCGGTGGAAGAATGACTATCGGCAGGGGAACGGATTGCAACCTGGTTGTCAACGATCCTATGGTGTCTTCCAGACACCTGACAATATTCCAGGAAGATGGAAACCTCTATGTGCAGGATGAAAACAGTGTGAATGGAACCTTTCTCAATGGCGAGCCGTTATCAACAATGACTCTGTTGCATAACAAAGGGGAAGTATCGTTCTGCAACTATAAGATAGTCGTTCACATGGAGGGCGATGGAGGAGAGGCGGAAAGCAGGCCTGTGGAAGAGCTTGGCGGTAATAAAACAATGATGATTACCCGGGGAGAATTGGACGCGGCACGGAGCAGCAAGTTGCCTTTCAGCAGGAAGCAGATGATTATCGGCGGTGTGGCCGGTGTTCTTTTGTTGATTCTTCTGGTCCTTGTCTTGCTGCCATCGGGGGGTACCGAGAAAAAGGGCCCGGCTCCCATGCGTGCCGGGATGTTGAATACATATTTTTTGAAACTGGATCAGGAGGTTCGAACCAGAATCGATGATAAGAAGAATCTTGAGCAGGCACAGGCTTATTATAATCTGGGGAAAGAGAAATTAAAGATGGTCAAAGTAAATCATGATGCACTTTTTACCGGATTGTTGTATTTTTATCGGGCGAAGGGAAGTATTATGGAAATTGACCCCAAGCCGCCGCTCTGGGATGAGCTGAATCCTCAAATTGCCCAGACAGAACAGCAGTTGAAAAAAAAGCTGAAAGAACTGTTTCAGCAGGCATGGCTGGCCGAAACTGATAAGGACAAGGAAGCCGCCACTCGGATTTATGAAACGATTCAGGCTATGGTTCCGGATGAAACGTCGTTAATTTACCGAACAGCGGCCTTCAGGATGGCAAAATTAAAATGAAAATTGTATTTAGATCGCTCAGTTCGGCTATAGAGGAAAGCCACAGCTTTGAATTGACTCCTGAAAGCAGCCGGATCACCGTGGGGAGAAAATCGGATAATGACTTTGTGATTCCGCTTCCCAATATTTCTTCCTATCACGCGATGATTGAATTCCAGGATGGGAAAATTGTTCTGGAAGACCTGAACAGCACAAATGGAATATTCGTAAACGGAAAGAAACTGACAGATCGGGTTTCAGTTGCCTGTGGAGACCGAATTGCCTTCGGTTCAATTGATTTCCTGTTTGAATGTGAAGAAAAAGTTGTTCAGGATGCTGTAGTACAGCAAGGAGAGGAATCGGCGGAAGGTACGGTGATGATTGATGTTACTGAAGTGCCGGACATTCCAATTATTCCCGGGGATGTGGAAGTATCAGCTGGTTCAGCCAAGGCACAGGGTGGGGCAAGAAAAACGGTTCTGTTTGGGATGAAGAATGTTTTGATGACTCCGCGTCTGGTACTTTTGGACAAAGATATGAATCCAACAGAAGAGTTCAGTCTGGAGAAGGCTGAAATGCAGGTTGGAAGGGAATCGGATAGTGATATTCAGATTGATGATGCTTCCATCTCAAGGGTTCATGCCCTTTTTACGCGCCAGGGAAACAATTCGTATACCGTTGAGGATGAGAACAGCACCAACGGGGTGTTCGTAAGAGATAAGAAGGTTTCTCATCATACACTTTGTCACGGTGACCTATTGCGGTTTGGAGACGTTTCGGCTGTTTATCTGGCACCCGGGAAGTTGTTTTCCTTTGAAGATTTAAAAGAGGGGAAAGGGGTTTCCGGCGGCCTTGACAGTAGTAAGAAACTGCTCATTGGTGTTGGGGGAGTAATGCTGATCCTGCTTATTCTGCTGATGGTAATGCCTTCTGGTGGATCCGCTGGTGGACCAGGGCAAAAGAGCAATCGACTTACACGGGCTGAAATTATGAAAGAAGTTCACTTGTCTCTGGAAAACCAGGATTGGGATAAGGCTGTTGAGTTGATTCAGAGTTTTCAGCTTCAGGGGGCAGATAAGGAGCTGGCAAAAGCAAAAATGGAGATTGCCAATCGGGAGAAATTCCTTGAGATGAATAAAAAAGTTCAGGCTGGTGATTTTGCCGGTGCCAGTAAAACTCTAAGCCAGGTCAGTCCGGAATCCAGCTATGCAAAAAGAGGGCAGGCTGCCTTAAAGGACGCAGAGTCTGCCTACATTGATAGACAAGGTGAGGAAATTGAAAAGAAGCTGGGAGACGGGGATTTTGAAGCGGCGTTTCAACTGGCAGGCGCTTTGAAGGATAAATTTCCGGATAATAAAGAAATCCTCGATCAGTACACGGACATTGAACAAAAATACAAGAAATTTCGAAAAAAACTTTCCGCACGCTCTGCATACATCAGACGGCAACGGGCAGCAAATCGGAAAGCGGACAAGGCTCTGCAGTTGGCGAAGAAAAACTATCTCAATGGCCGAATCGTAGATGCATTGGCAAGCATTGATCAGGCGTCAAACGCGTATCTGGAAAAAAATCTGAAAATACCATCCCGGATTCGTCACATGAAAACCTATATGAACGAGGTCAGAGAAAATTACGAGAAAGGGAAACAACTGGCATTGCAGGGGAAGGTTTCAACTGCAGTCCCGATGTTTGAGAAAGTTTTTGAAATTTCAAAGCAAAATCTCTATGGGCAAGACGGAAAAATAGAGAGGGACGCGATGGGATTGATGGTGGATTATTACATGGATAAGGCAACTTCTTTGTACAGGGAGCAAAATTATGCGGCGGCTTACAATTTTCTGACAAAAATTCTCAGTGCAAAACCCGGCCTGCAGAAGGCAGCATCAATGAAGCGGGAGATTGAGAACAAAGGCCAGGAACTGTACAACAAGGGGTACATTGAGCAGACCCAGTACAATGATTGCAAACGGGCTGTATTTTATTTCAAGCAGGTGATTCAAATGGTCCCGAAAACGAATCCGCTTTACAAAAAAGCATTGAAGAGGATAGCAGATTGCGAACAGTAAAAACGATATTTGCATTAATTTTGATGGTGGTAATGGCTGTTACGGCCAATGCTTCAATTTTTAAAAAACTCTCTTCTTCCCTGAACCTGAAAGGAGAAAAATACCTGGAAAAGGCAGAAGCTTTTTATGGGGAAAACCAGTATGCCAAGGCCATTCCCCAGTACCTTAAGTTTTTTGATAAAAACAAGAAGAGGAAAGGTATTGACGCAAATATTTTTTATCACACTGCTGTGTGTTTCATGGAAACCGGCCAGCCGTCACAGGGATATGGATACATTGAAATTGCTGCTTCAGCTAAACCGAATGATCTGGATATTCAGGTCTTGAAAGCGGAATATCTCGTGGCGTTGAAATCAATTCCTGATGCCATCGAGATTTATAAGAAAATTATAAAAGTTCACCCCGATGATTATCTCTCCTATATCCGTATCGGTGAATTGACTGTTGGTCAGGGTAATTTGAGAGGAGCACGGGATTGGTGGAACAAGGCGATTGAGCTGAACCCATCCCGGCCGGAGGCGTATTCCCGGATGAGCGAGAGTTACCTGAAAGTTGAAAAAAATCGCCTGGAAGCTTATTATTACGCGAGAAAACTTCTGGATGTGGTGAAAGCGGATAAGAAACCTGGAATCCAACGGATGCTGGATGAGATGGCTGGAGATATGGGCCGGGACTATGAAAATTATTATCAGAAGCAGAATTGTATGGCCAATGCAAAGGAGTTGTACCAAAAGGCGAAATTCCAGGAAGCCTTTCAGGTGATGAATAAATGTAAGGGCTTGCCGAATCTTTCAGGTGATTATTTTCTGTTATTTGGTAAGGTGTGCGATGAAGTGGGAAAATTTAAGAATGCCGCGTTTGCCTATGAAAGATGTCTCGCTCTCGGGCTGGAAAATGGCGATATCTGTTATCGATTGGGCTGGAGTTACCTGAATTCTAACCAGCCGGAAAAGGCCAGAATTGCCTTCCAGCGGGCGCAACAATTTGATGATACAAAGGGAAAAGCACAGAAAATGTTGAATAAGTTGCCAAAGTAGAAGATAAATACTTGACTTTGCGGGTGATGAGCCGTAAATTAGAGAAAAGGTTCCAAAATTATTGGGGAGGGTTTTTATGACGAAAGCAGATCTTGTTAACAAATTAATTACAGAGCTGGATTTTTCCAGGAAGGAAGCAGAGCGAACAGTTAACGTTTTCTTCTCATCCATTATCGAATCGTTGAAGGGTGGGGAAGGGATTGAACTGCGGGGGTTTGGAAGTTTTCGCCTCCGTCAGCGTCGGGCCAGAAAGGGCCGGAACCCGAAGACCGGGGAATTGGTAGATGTTCCGCCGAAAACAATTGTCTACTTCAAAGTGGGGAAAGATCTGAAAGCTTCTCTTAATTAAAAAGTAAGAAATGTGATCTGTGTCAACCCATTATTGTGGGAAGAACAGTATAGAAGTAAGAGTAAGCTTTCAGAATCAGGAAAGGAGACATTTATGAAGAGAATTGCTTTCGTACTTTTTGTATTACTGGTTGCGGGGAGTATTTCCGTTGTCCAGGCCGGGGACAGTCGCCCAAGAATTGCCATTATTGATTTCCCAGTGGATGGTTCCGGATTATGGTCCGGGTTCCGTCCTCACAAGCGGGAAATTTCCGCCGCGCTGGTAGACCTCTTTACCACAGCATTGGTTGAAAAAGGCAACTTTCGTGTTTTTGAACGGTCCAGATTGCAGGACATCATGAAAGAACAGAATCTCGGATTGTCCGGGAATATCAGCCCAAATACAGCTGTACAGATCGGAAAGCTGCTGGGCGTTCAGTATTTGCTTACAGGCCGGATTACCCGATTTGCCTACAAGGGGAAAAGCTTTGATGCTTTCTTCAAGGTGGGGTTCAAGTTCAAGAATAAGAAGCTTCAGGGCCGTCTGGACATTCGCTTGATTCGTACCGATACTGGGGAAATCGTTTATGTGGACAAGGGAAGCAATGAAAAGAAATTCATGAATCTGCGGATAGCCACAATCGGTGGAGGAACAGACTATGATGAAACAATGGTCAATGAGATTTTCGAGCCCATCGTAGAGCAGATGGCTCAGAAAATGTCTTCCAAGGTTTCAGACCTGAAGATCACCCCGGCTGCAATGACCAAGAGTGAAGGGAAAATCATCAAGGTGGCAGGTTCTAAAGTCTTTATCAATCTGGGAGCCAGAAACGGTGTCAATGCCGGGGATAATTATACGGTTTTCCGGAAGGGCGAAGCATTGATTGACCCGGATACCGGTGAGGAACTGGGGGCAAGTGAGACAAAACTCGGTACCCTGAAGGTGGTGACAGTGCAGGAAAAATATTCAATCTGCACGGTTGTTTCCGGTAGCGGCTTGAAAACAGGTGATGTTGTAAAATAAGAGGTTGAGCGTTTCACAGTAGATTGAAATGGACAGGGAACGGGAAACCGTTCCCTGTTTTTGTTTAAAAGGGGGAGTTTCAATGAAGCGTCAATCCGGTGCATCCAACACCGAATATATCCTTATTGTGGTGATGATTGCGCTGGCAGCAATGTTTATGGTCAAAGGGCTTGGCGTGGAATTGCGCAAGCTTTTTTCCGGTTCAACCAATCGCCTGAACCTCTTTGATGGCGGAATACCTGAAGACGGTATAGGCGACCCCAATGTACCGGCTCCCACCCCGATTCCACCTTCTCCACCCACCCCTACACCGTCTGAACCGGATCATGAGACGGAGTGCCGACAGCAGTTTGCGGCGCTACAGAACGAGCGAAATACTACGGGAGCTCAACTGGCTGAGGCGCGTCAGGAAGCCCAGCGGCAGTTAATGGAAGCGATGAGGAAAGAGCGGTATTGGGTTCCTGGCCACCATTCCAGATGGGGGAGAAGTTCAGGTGGCCATTGGGCTTACCGCTACGTACATTCAGCGGCGGAGCGCCAGGCAGCACAGGACCGGGCACGGGATGCAGCAGGCGCTTATGATAACTGGAATCGTGACTGGCGACAGCGCTATCATCAGTGGCAGGGAAACTGCAGCCCCTGACTGTTGGATTACGCTTTATCTACAGCAGCGAGGGAAAATGTTTCAGGACAAAAAGTGCCACACAGGCGAGAATTGTCCATATGGTGAGAAGTGTAATTTTATCCATTTCATGGAAACCGGAAATATGTTTCAGGGTCCAAAAACCGAATATAAGGTAAAAAATCAGTACGACAGCCACAGGCAGCATGGGAGTGCCCACTGAAAAGGCCAATATTGAAACAATGAAAGCAGTACCGCATATCAGCCAGGGAACAGCCCGAAGAGGGTCAGCAAACAACATGGGCAGGGAGCGATAACCCGCGGCCCGGTCTCCCTCCACGTCACGAAAATCCTTCAGGTTCGCCACAAGAAAGGCCATCAGGAAAAGACCGGGAATAAAAACAGGATGGAACACTGCAGCCTTCAATGCACCGCCTGCTGTGGCAAGTTCCGCACCGGCCAGGACGAGGAAGACGATCAGGGCCGCGATGGCACCTTGTCCCAGCGGATAGACTTTCCGTATGTTGAGATGGCGGGATACATAGAGGTGGGAAATGCCGCAGAACCCCAACCAGAAGAGAAGTTCATTGGGACTGCCCTGAATGAGGAGGGGGAAAGAAAGTGCGAAAAAAATGACTGCGAGTTGGCCGGCGGTGTCTACGGAAAGTTCCCCTGTCACCAATGGCCGATCAGGGGTTGAAATCCGGTCAGCGGGGAGGTCAATGATGTCATTTCTGAACTTTGTGGACAGGAATAACAACCAGATACCGCTTAACGCGGTGGCGACCCGAAGAATTTCCATGGTGAGCGACAGTTGCATGGGGGGGAGGGGGGATGTCCCCTGCCGAATCAGGAAATACCCGGTGAGGAAGGCAGCGCCGTAGGTTGTCATTCTGGAGGGATAAATGGCCTTTCTTAGAAGATGCCAGCCCCCCGGTTGTTCGTGAATGAGACGGAGAACAATTCCACAAGCTACCAGCATGAGGGGAATAAAGAGCATTCTCATGTGTTCAAATGCCCCGGGATTTGCATGAGATTGAAATTCCGGCACACCGGCCCACTGAAAGAAGGCAGGGAGATACGCAAAAATAAGAATAATCAGAAAGGACAACAGGGAAGTTCCGATGCTCCTTACCCAGCTGCTCTTGAGGCAAAAGTGTGCAGATAGTGGTATGCCGATGAGTACCAGGGCAATCTCAATTCTGACACCGGAGGGTATGCCGACCAGGGATATAAGGGGGTTGAATAGCTCGGTGAGGATATGGGGAAGGGTGGCAAAAGTATATTGGTACTGAATCCCTTCGAAACCAATTCCCGGAAGCAACAGATCAAGGAATGGAACAGTGAGAATGACAGGAAGCCCGATTATAGACAGCGAAAGGATGTTCATGAAGGGCCGTTTCAGCATGAAGGCTGAGAGGAGAACAAGAGAGAGTAGCAAAATCCACCAGCAGAGAAATACATGGCCGAGGTCCACAAGGTTTTCATAAAAGGAAAAGTTGTTGGGAAAAAGGTGCGGGGATTCCATCAAATCTTCAAGCAGCATCCTCAGGATGATGATGGCACTGCCGGTGGCAAATACTCCGCCAATAGGCAATGATGAATCAGGAGAAAGCCGCCTTTGTCCGGTATTGTTGTCAGAAAACATGAGAATAGTCTCCAAAATGGGCCTGCACAAGCGTCAGGCACGCCATGGCAGCAGTTTCGGTGCGAAGAATACGTCCCGGCAGGTGAATCGGGATGCATTTTCCCTCTACCAGCCCTGCAACCTCCGCATCGGAAAACCCACCCTCCGGCCCCACGATGATGGCAGGATTTTCCGGGGATGAGACCAATGTCTTTTGTTCTTTAAATTCCTTTTCAAAGAAGAGAAAAACTGCGTCATGTCCAACAAGCTCGCTATCTATTTTCTCTATGGGTACGGGGCCTTCAACATTGGGGGTTCGGGTCCGTCCACATTGACGGACCGCTTCTTTTGCGATTTTATTCATTCGCACCATTTTTTTTGTCAGGTCCAGCTTCCTGTATTTGGCATCTGTGTATCGGGAGGTAAAGGTGAGAATCCTGCTGATACCCAGTTCCACACTTTTCTGGACAATCAGTTCCAGTTTTTCCAGATGGTCGGGAATGCCTTGGAAGAGAGTGATGGAAACAGATGGCTCATTTTTTATTTTAGCCGAAGAAAGAACACGTACAACCGTGCGGTGGGCTGAGATTGATTCAAGTGTTGCATCCATGCAGCCCTCAGGGCTGATCAGTTCAACCCCTTGCCCCTGTTTCAGACGCATTACCCTTGTTGCGTAATGGTGTTCAGAAGGAGTCAGGGTGAGGCGTGCGCCCGGGATTGCAGTCTCATCAACAAAAATTCTTCGTATCTGCATTAGTTCTTTACACAGTTGAATGCCACCCATTCATCTCTGGCCTGTGTTTCCAGTACGGTAAATCCAAGGCCTTGAACAAAGGAGATAAATGCGTCGCTGTCTTGTTCCAGAATACCGGAAAGAATCAATCGGTCTGTTACCATGGGGGCCAGTGCCGGAAGTATTTTTCGAATAATTGTTTCGATGATGTTGATGACCACAAGGTCGGCCCGGACGGTGTTTCTAATTGCGGCTTCGGTTCCGACAAAAAGCTGGAATTTTTCACGGTTGGAGCAGTTCAGTGCCAGGTGTGTGCGGAGGGCACCGCTGCAAAGGGGGTCAATATCAAATGCAATGATGTTGCGGGCACCATTTTTTTCTGCAATGACGGAAAGAATGCCGCTTCCGGTTCCGGCATCAATCATGGAAAATCCGGGGTAAGACCTTGCGTAGTCCAGCACCATATCTGTTGCCAGTGCTGTGGTGGCGTGAAGGCCGGTGCCGAATGCCTGTCCCGGTTCTACAATAATTACCTGTTTCCCTTCTTTTGTTTCGCCATATTCATCTTTCAGCCAGGACGGTACAATAAACACATTTCGGGTCATTGCAAAGGGGGTGAAATGTTCCCGGAAAACCGCCATCCAGTCCTGGTTTATAAGTTTTTCGACCCTGATTTCGGGAAAGGGGGCACCGACAGCCTCACAGAAACGCTTCAATGATTGAATGACAGGTTCTTCCGTTTTCCCATGCGTCAGGATAACCCGAAGAACCGGAAAGTCTTCCTGAATTTCAACGGAAGCAACCCCTTTTCCCATGAGAAAATCTGAAACCGTCAACAACCAGTCCCGGTTTTTAAAAATGAGGATGATTTGTGGAAATTCAGGTGTTTTGTCAGTCAATCGCTGAAGGGTTTCCACCGTTTTTTCCCTGGAAGTTATTCTTTTTCAAAAGAGAAAAGATTTTATTGATCAGTTCTTTCCTTTTGAATGGCTTGGAAATGCTTTCGCCAACTTCAGTTTCAACAACTTTAGCTTCCTCCAGAAATGCGGAAAGGAGAAGGATTTTGTTTTTCCCCTGGAGTTCATTGAGTTTTCGTACCCATTCTTCACCACCAAGAACCGGCATCTTGTAGTCGGTGATGATAATGTCAAATTGCTGTAATTCAAGGAGTTCCAGTGCTTCCTGCCCGTTACTGACAGATGCGACACAAAAGCCCTCGCGGATGAGAATTTTCATCAGTGTTTTTCTGAGATTATTGTCGTCTTCCACCGTCAGTATTTTTGCGTCAAGATAATTTACCATTGCCGTATTAACCCTCCATTTTTCATTCAGGCCATTGTAACACAGGATTTCATCCTTCTATTTCCCTTGCCGGGAAAAAACGGTTGTAGAGTGCCAGCCCAATCATTGTTGCTACGCCGATCATGGCGAAAATCAGCCAGAGAATCCGGGGTTGGTGCAGGTGGTCTACGAAATGAACGTAGAGATTGGCACCCAGCACACCGCCGATACTGCTGCCGATTACGCCGTAGAGGAAAAGGTAGCCCATGTACATGGCGACTTTTTCCTTCGGGGCGGTCTGGCCGACATAGGAAATGAATTTGGGATGTGCCGTCATTTCGCCAATGGAAAAAATGATGATGCCGATGAGAAACACCCATATTCCGGTGGAAACCGCCAGAAGCGCCATGCCGATTGTTCCGAAAAGAATGCCTGCAATCATGGTGGGCAGTGCTTTCCGGTGTTTGACCATTTTGGTGATGAACAGCTGGAGGATAATAATGGTCAGAGCGTTGATAACTGTTACATGTTCTACGTCAAAGTACCAGTTGATATGGATGCCGGCCATTGCAAGAATCTGGTTGACCATGCTGTTCAGGGGAGTGGAATCCACATAAGCCTTTACGTACCAGAGGACAGAGTCAAACATCTGAAAGTACATGACCCAGAACCCGGAATAAATAAAAATGAGGAGAAGGAAACGGAAATGGTCAATGAAAGGTTCGGTATCGCGGGTTTCGATGGTAAAAAGAGATAGGACTGTGGCAAAGATAGCAAAGCTGAGAATCCTTGCGAACAGTGTCAGATCCGGTATGCCAATGCAGGTGCCCATAATGAGAAACAGCATGAGGGTAGATGCCTTCCGGCCGGCAAGGTTCCGATCTTTAAGCAGCAGAATCAAAAATGCGGCAACAAGGAGCAGTCCAACAAAAAGAAGGGGGAAGGGGCGGTTCCGTGCGTCTTTCAGAAAACTTCTCAGTTTTCCTTCCGGGAAGGGATGAAGGAAGGCACCTGATTTCAGCTGTCTGACTGTCTTCTCAATATCGACATTTTTCCCCACATAAATGTGGTATTTTCTCGGGCTCGGCTCTGCCAGCCGGATGCCGTTTCCACGGGCATGGTGGAAGGTGAGCAGGGTAGGCGTGGCGGCCTGTTTCAGGGCGTTTTCAATCTCAGTTCGGTTGAATTGAGTCAAAAAGATGTCCAGTTTATCCAGCAGCTCAGGATTCTTCGGTTTATAAACGGTAACCCCATCTTTTGAAGGTTGAAACAGGTCGGGCCTTGTCATGTCCCGGTCCACAGCAAAATAAAAAAGCTGTCCATTCTTTTGAACCGGATAGCTGGATTCACTGAGGGTAAGGATATTGCCGGTGAGGTAGCTTTTCAGCCCGAATCCCAGAAGAGACAATACAGCCACAAAGAACAGTACCGGGACGAGAAATCTTCCAGCTTTCAATTGTCTGTAAACCAGCACGATCGGGCTGTAAATTATTTCAAAAGAATGGGCGATGGTATCTTTCAGATTGTGATTTTTCTGTTTTGCTGCCACTTCTTCCGGTAGAGCCGGTTCCTTGAAGAAAAAAGCGGTGGGGAACAACATTGCGCCGGTACCGAGAGCAGACGCATAGAACACCCACTGCCAGCC
>Ga0164318_10000861_pt1 | contig 25125 bp, 14 predicted proteins | sample GuaBasSedimGuay9_FD_113734 | JGI IMG/M metagenome (GOLD analysis project Ga0164318, IMG submission 113734) | Subseafloor sediment microbial communities from Guaymas Basin, Gulf of California, Mexico - Guay9, Core 4571-4, 0-3 cm | ecosystem: Environmental > Aquatic > Marine > Hydrothermal vents...
TAAGACCCTGTAAGATTCCCTCCAGTTTCTGGCTGCTATTCTCGCTGTCTGCGAAAACCGGCATCCTGATTATGGCAGTGGCAAGATAGGCAAGCTGGGTATCCGGCTCTGTATCTTCCGGATTATAGGTAAAGGTGAAAACCGGTACCGGGTTATTCTCCCCATCAGTGAGCGGCCCGGCCTCAATCTCAAAAACAGGATCCGTTTCATCTCCCAGCCGGGCAGAAAAGGCAGCTGCACTAAATTGCACGGCTCCGGCTGCCAGATTAACAGTCCCGTCCAGACCCGTCACGGTTGCATCCACATTATCCGCCCCGCCAAACAGGGTGGCATCCGCCCCGCTGAAGGTGAGCAGATCTTCACCATCAGCCAAATTCCAGGAAAAGGAGCCGGAATCAGCATGAAAATCAAGGATATTTTCAATGACAAGATCAAAGTCATTGGCCGTTATCAGCCAAGCTTCATCCACCAGCTTAAATTCTCCATGGATGGCCTTTGCCTCTCCATCAGAGGCAAAGGTGGCGGACATGCCCTCCACCCCGTTAAAAAGGGTTACGTCATCAGCATCAAAACTCACTGTGCCACTGGTAATACCATTCTCCACAGACCAGACAAGATCTGCCACAGAGAGCCGGGCAGCGGAAAGATCCATATTTCCGGCAAGCTGCAGGGGAATGGGGTCTGTTGTGCCGGAACCAAGACTGAAACCGTCTTTGCGGATGACAAGATCGTCAATGGCGGCACTGAACGCACTGCCATCGGGCATGGTCAGCAGCGGAAAACTCACCGTGGCGGCATCAAGGTTCAGGATTTCCGCGTCATCTGCCATGGTTGGATCATAATGGATGGTAAAAACCGGTTCCGTGCTGCTGCCGTCTCCGGCTTTAACCGTCAGCACCCGATTATTTTCAGGGCCAAGATCAATGGTCAGGGCCTTGCCATTCAGAGCCACCGCACCGGTGGTTGCATTGAGAGTGCCGCTGACGCCGCTGACCGAGGCGTCAATTCCGGCCGTGCCTTCAAAAAGGGAGGCGGTGCCGTTTGTCAGCGTCAATACCGTTTCCTGGCCGCTGAGATAATCAAAAGTGACTTGCTCTGCAGTTGTATCAAGGAATCCATCGATGCCGGCAGTGAGGTTGTTGCCGGTAAAGTGAAGCTCATTATTGACCAAATCCCAGGCCCCCTGCAGGGCGTAGTCGTCATCGTCTTCTTTTTTCAGCGTGCCGCTCACTGCTCCCTGGGCGCCAAGCAGCTGGGCGCTCATAGCCGTGCAGACCAGGTTGGCACTGACAAAGCTACCATCTGTATAGTTGATATTTTCCAGCACAGCGGTGAAACCAGAGAGGCTGAAAATATCCGCAAAGGTGATATCCTGCTGTGAGTCATTAAAGGTGGCGGAATCAGTGGAGAAACCATTGCGGCGGATTTGGAGATTGTCGATTATGCCGTTATACGGCTTTCCGGATTCGGAGAGAAACCGGGTGAGTTCGACTTTCGTTGCCGGGATAGTGGCAATTACCTCATCTGCGGTCTGTCCCGGGGCAAGGTCAATGGCCAGGGCTGGGGTTATCGTATCGGAATGACCGGAGATTTTGATGAAGTCCCCGGCATGCAGGCTGAAATCCTGGGCCTTCAATTTCAGGGCGCCGTTGTTGGCCTGGAGGATGACAGCCAGTTCTTCGGCATGGAAAAGGCCGCTGTCGTCAACGGAAAACATATCCGCAGAATCAGCGGTCAAGGTCAGGGTTCCCTGGTTGAAGCCAGTTCCGGTTGTAAAAACAAGGTCAGCAATAGTGAGGTCGACATTGGTCAGGGTGAGAATTTGGTCGTAGGTCGCAGTATTAAGATGCGAGGCCGCTGAGCCGAGAGAAAAACCGTTCTGAAAAATGTCAAGATTTGAAATTGTCGCTTGCAGGGGATTGCCGGCATCATCAAGAATGAGAGGAAAACGGGCAGTGGCAGTGGTCAGGGAAGCGATTGCGGTAGAGGGATCAGAAACTGACGAAAAAGAAAATGATGCTGCTCCTCCATCAATTTCCATCACCTCTGCCCCGACGGGCCCGGTCTTCATGGCAAAATTAGTGGAAGTCAGGCTGACGTTTGAATCGGCAAGATCAATGGTGCCGGCAATGGTATTGAAAATACCACTGAAATTCGCTTCTTCCGGGAACAACTCAGCGTTTCCTGCGGTGATACTGATGGTACTGCTGTCGGCATTGGCAGAAAGATTAACATCAACCAGACGCAGGATGTTGCCGATATTGACTTCATCACGGTGAATGTTCAAAGCATTGCCTGCCAGGGTATGGGCCGGCACAAGGTCGTTCAGTACATTTTGCCAGTTAATGTGCAGCACTCTATTGACTTCGGCCGGCAAAAGATCATTGGCCAGGGGAAGGTTAAGACCGGCTTTGTTCAGTTCTTCGCCTGTGCTTTGAGCAATGTTGACGATTTCCGTACTGGTGTGGCGTAGTTCGTCCAGGGTGAATTTCCCGTCTGAATTGGGATCTTCAAAATCGATCTGGAGGGCGGAATTGAGGGTGGCGCCGGCATTGCTGACCGTAGAGGCGAAAAATCCCATATCCATATTGAAGGCGCTCATGGCATTGTCGGCAAGATTCAGACTGGGAGCGAACTGCAAGGGGTTGCCCGCATCATCAACCAGGAAAAAATCACCGGATTGGGCGTTAAAACCAAAGGAGAATCCCAGGTCAAGGTCGGAGGTGAAAGCCAGGTCTGGGATGTTTCCAGGGAGCCCGAGAAGTAGACCCTCAATATTTTCCGGCAGGGAAAGGGGAGCGCTCTTGTTCTGGTTGGCGGAAAAGTTAAAATCAAAGACAAAATTAGTACCGTCCTGAGAGCCAAGGCTCAAGCCGGTAACGTCTGCCAACTCCTCGGTTCTGGGGGTATCATCACCGGCAAAATAATCCTGTACCGGAGCAAGGAGGTGATCCCGCAGCAGACCGTCCAGGTCAATCACGTCCCCCATGCTCATGTTGATAATGGGCAGGCTTTTGCCCATGTCACCAAGGGTGTCGATCTCGGCGGCCAGGTTCGTGAATTCGGTTAAACCGTCAAGGATAGAGATCTGGGCTTCAGGCGTGATGGCGTCAAGAAGCAGGCGGGGCTCCAGGGTTTCAAAATGGATTTTTCCATGGTTGCCGGTTGTGGCCGCCTCTGCCTTTTTGAACCGCTTGAAAAGTGATCTCAGATTTGTCATGTTACTTCACCTGTCCAGTTGGTGTTTGCGGTTGAAGTCGTAGGCTAGTTGTCGCAATTTCGATGGTCGGGAACGTGTTGTCCCTGCCGTCATCAGACGTTGAAACGCCGTAAGAATAATCGCCTGACATTGCGGTATAAACGAAAGAAAAGCGGTTCGACGCCATGGTCAAATCTCACCAGGACGCGGCCGCCATAATTGTGCTTGTCAACGGTATCCGTGAGTTCAAGTTCAAAATCGAAATAATGCTGAAAGGCCGTTTGCCCCCTGGTGTCTCGTTGATCAATGGCAACGTTGCCGCCGCCAGCATTTCCCAGGGCAGAACTGGGCAATTTGTCGGTTGCTCCGGGTACCTCCCGGATAATTTCAGCCGCCGCAATCAGGTCAAGGTCATCAACAAAACGAAGACGAACATCTCTGGTTTGATAACGAATCAGGTCCACACTGTCCTGGGGTACCACCAGGCGAACGCTTATTTCAGCCGGCTCCATGACATAGGCAACCATTTCTCCCTGTCGGACAAACCGGCCCGGCAGATCTTCGGGCTGGGAAATTATGAAGGTGCCGGCAAAGGGGCTGTGGATATCCAGTGCTGCCATTCGTTCTTCAGCCCGGGCTAATTTACTTTCCATAACCTTCAACTCTTCCCTGATAATCTCCGCTTCAACTTCGTCAGAGAGTTTTAACACATTGTATTTTGTCTTCAGTTCGTTGACCTTGCTTCGAAGTGCCTTTACCTGGGCCGGCAGCAGCGGGTCATACCCCTTGATCAGCAGGTCGCCTTCCTTCACTGTTGTTCCGGATGGCAGGATGACGCTGCTGATAAAAATATCAGTGCCCGGCCGTATAATTGATTTGTCCGGAATCCACACCACGCCGTCTGCCATGGTCCGCAAAGGGACAGGGAATACAAACAGGAATGCCCCGATGATTGCCAACGCAGCGGTCAACAAGATCGCGGCACGCGGGCGCTGGGGGCGGATCGCCGGATTGGTCACCAGGAAGGAGATCCCTTTGTAGGCTGGCAGGATAATCAGGCCAAAAGCCCCCCAGCAGGCCAGGAGGATGCCGATGATGAAGAATTTATCAGCAACAAAGAGGATAATGGCGGTAAAGACAAATATACGATAAATAAAAGCCATGGTGGTATACAAAACAAACCAGATTCGTTCCCCGTGCGTGGAAACCGGCATTTCCAGGTCTTTTATTTTGAGCAGATATTTCTGGAAAAGATACGTCAGGTAGTTCTGGCCCCGTGATGCCAGGTTGGGGATCTCCACCAGGTCAGCAAAAATATAGTAGCCGTCATAGCGCAGCAGGGGATTGCCGTTGAACAGAAGGGTGGAAATTCCGGCAATCAGGACGATATTATACATAATTGAGCGGACGGTTCCCGGTTCCATATTAACCCATAGGAGTAAGGCCAGGGAGCCAATGAATACTTCTACCATCATGCCGGCGGACCCGACGACAACCCGTTTCCATCGTTCACGGAAAGCAGAGGCGCTTGAGGCGTCAATATAGGGGATGGGGGTGAAAACCAGGAACATAATCCCCATTTCGTGGACTTCACCTCCCCAGATCTTGACGGCAAAAGCATGACCGAATTCATGGCAGGCTTTGATGATCGGAAAGGTTAGCCAGAGCATGAGCAGGTTGCTGGGGGCCAGGACCCGGTCGCTGATGTTTTCAGTCAAGCTGTTCCAGTGTACTCCCAGCTGGAAAAGAGCTGTTCCAATAACCAGGCACCAGACAAGGAAAAATGCCTTGCTGAATAAAATTTTGCCAATAAAAGAAAATTTGTTCAACAGCTTTTCTGGATCCAATAACGGTATGCGGATGGCGAAGGGGCTGGAAAAGTTCTGCTTAAGCTTGTTTTTTTTCTGCAGGTCGTGACGGGAAACTATTTCCTTGACGTCCGGAGCAACATTGCTCTGCAAAATGTCAACAGCGTGGAGCTGCTGTAAAAGACGAATGACCTCGCCCTGGGTAGGCGGCTCGTCATCACTACGGTTTCTGCTTATATCCCATATTTCCTGAACGGTCCGCCGGCCATCCATCAGTCCGATGAGTTCATATGCGCTCGGTGAGAACCGGTGCACCTTCCCGGACGAGTGATCCTGCAGGACATACCACAGGTTGTCGCGGTAAAAATGGCGATGGAGCTGGGCATGGCTGCGCAACCTTGGTTTCAGGTCGGTTACCCGGTACCATGATGGGCTGTATAAGGATTCAGACATTCCTTTCAGTTCCCTTTGACTGCAGCTATGGGTAGTATTTCCATATTTTCAGGCGGCACCAATCCACTATTTCATGGGTCCAGATCCAGAATAGATTGCGCCGCTCTATGTTGACTTTGCCGATTCCTTCCATGCCGGGCCGCAGCCGACTGGAATCCTCTTGTAAAATTGCTTCCACCCTGAAATAGTTATGTCCCTCTCTGGCCGTGGCTACTGGAGTGATCAGCCCAACTTGAAAGGCAAATTTCTGATTCGGCAGGGAAGATAGAATCAGTTTTCCCTCCTGGGCTACCTTCAATTCATCGATATCCTGTTCATCAACTTCCAGGACAATGCGGTAATTATCCAAAGGGGCTACTTCAAAAAGTATTTGTCCCCGCTCGACGGGGGATCCCAGTGATTGGCTCAGGTCGCCGGAAATGATGATCCCGTTATAGGGGCTGGTTATCTTGGTTCTGGCAAGCTGCTCACTGGTAAGGGCGATTTGTGCCTCTGCCTGGTTTATCTGGGCCTGGATGATGCGAGCCTGGGCCCATTCATGGTCAGCCTGGGCCTTGCGAAACTGCTTGGCAAGCTGTTCTTTCTGGCTCATCCATTTGAGGTGTTCAATTTTTAAATCGCGGTCATCGAGGCAAGCGAGGATCTCGCCGACCTTCACGACGTCACCTGCCCTTGGTTCTGATGTGAAAACATAGCCACCAAAAGGGGCGACAATGGCCCGTTGCACAGCTCCCTCGATGATGGCCTGGGCTTTTATGCGGTAGTCACCCTTAGCCAGACAGAAAAACAGCGTCAGTGACGCGACGAGAATAACAATCATTTTCATGGTGAAATGGGCTGGACCGAATAGCTTTTTCAGCTGTTCTATCAACCAGTCCCAGTTTTTGTGGAGCAGCCAGCGATCTTCGCTGCGCTTCACTTCCAGGATCGGGCCGGCAACGGCACCCATGATTTCGCAGGTTTCTATTTCTTCCGATGAAAATGGGCGGTCACTCGTTCGCTCAAGGGTTATCGCTCCTAGAATTTCTTCATTGTGCAGCAACGGAATGGAACAGACAACATTTCCCGAGTTGTTGCTGGCGAGATCATTATGGGCTCGGCAAATGGCATCCTGTTTGTCTTCCAGGGGGGGGGATGAAATCGATTTCACCTGGTCCACCGCTTCTTCCATGGCCGCGCTGATCAAGTTGGTCAGGTTCATTTTTTTGCCAAATTCCGCAGTATGGGAAATGGCTGCGACCTGGATTTTCTTTCCCTTCAGGATGCCATAGCTGACCCGTTCACAATCAAAACGAAGGGCAAGTTCGTTGACCAGTGATATTACTGCCGATTTAAACTTTTGCTGGTCAAGGCAAACAGCTGTGAGTTCGAGAACGACGGTTAAACGTTTTGTGACGGCAATGCTATGCCCTTCATTCAATCGTAAAAAGAGGTTTTCAACCCAGGCGCTTGACCAGTAAAGCGATCGCAGTACTTCCTGCAACGCGCTTTCTGATCGATCCGTGACATCAAGAATGACGACGCCATGCAATTGGGAAGCAACCATGAGCGGGAAGGCGACGTGGAAATTTGTCTGGTCAGATCCGTCAGCTGCGCTACTGGACTGAATGAAAAGACCGCGTTTTTCCGTTATCGCCTTTTCAGCGACCTTGGTTAGGTATTGTACATCGGACCGTGGGGTGGGCCAGACAGCTGCAGGGCTGTAAGGGCCCTGGTCCGGTTCACCGAGCAAAACCAGGCCGGCCTCCACCCCCTCGATCTGGTGGCATAGCAGGGCCAGCCATAAGGTGCAGAATTCTTCATAACCAGCGGCTTCAGCAAACTTTACCCAAAGCTGGTTTTCATTGATGAAGGATGTTTCCAAAATAAAAAAAACTTTTTTGAAAAAGGTTGTGTACTGATAGGTGAAATGGTGGTGATATCTGCACTGAAAATGAGAACAATAAGCAGAAATATGAATATTTAGGTATTATCATGTAAAACTCTTCCACTATTTCGCCATAATTTGCCTGTTTTTATAATAGTTAGCTATAATCGTGCCAATATTTTGAAAAATGTTTTTATAAATAAATACAGCTATTTATAAAATAGTGATTTTATGAAGGGGTTTAAACATACAAAAAGTGGAATTTTTTTACCCAATTAGGGTATTCTTTTACTCTTTTTTCCTTAAAAATACATATTATAGTTGGTGGTAATGATTATCGCCGCAGCTTTTTACTTCCATGGATGAGTTTTTGTGTAAGATAGGTCAACTTTTTCAGGGTGATTCCAGAGGGTATCGGGAACATGCAAGGTATCCGGATGGAGCTTGAAAAACCGGATATTGAAAGATGAATACAGCAAAACGGGAAGCCATGATGACTTCCCGTTTTGCGTTATCTCGAATATTTATTCTGGAGCGGGGTACGGGATTCGAACCCGCGACTTGGCACATAATTATTAATTATATCAGTATGTTATATTTCACGTGGCCAACAGGTGGCCAACATCGTACCCATATAATTTGCAAGCGCTTGCAAATAAAATTTGTGTATTGATCCCTTTTCTTTTTTGTTGAACACATCCTGGAAGATTATAAATTGCTCTTTAGGAATGTGTCCACTTTTTCTATACCACCTCAGCCATCGATTTTTCCCAGATTTAGGGTGAATTTCATCTAAATATCTCCTTCGCCACTTTCACGGCGGATGTGGAGAGAAATTGAAAAACTATGCTGCTAGCCAAAACTTTTCGAAGCCAGGTTTATCGCGCATGCTCCAGAAAAAAATATTATTACTGTAACCTCTTAGAATCGCTTCAGTCTGTTCGCTGACACGCTTGGTTTCTTGTTTATCAATTGACGATTCATCATTGATTAGCACCACACGTTCTGCATCTGGTCGTACCTGCTGAATTTCGATCCATGAGAATGAAACGACTTTTGCCATATTTGTATTAGGTGTGCTTATTAGTTTGACTAGGCGCTCACGTCGCTTAGGCAAGGGAATGACAATATCTATAGGATGCTGAACAGTTTTTCCAGGTATTGCTAAATTAGTTGTATACAACACGTCTTTTTCGTCAAGATAAGAACAAACATGTTCAAAGAAATTACTGCCACTTGGACTTCTAACAGTTTGCCACAAATCGCTGATGCGTTGCATGGCGCAAAGTAAAAAATGCATGCGTTGTGGTAAATTGCTTTTTGTTGCTAATGTCTGTATTCGATCACCTTCAATCGTTAGCCCGCAGGTATTGAGTACCGTGTTTGTTATTGATGTTCTGCGTGTCGTGGAATGAATATCAGCGCCAAAGAGAGATAGCGTTTCTAATGTGATTCCGTTATCATGGATAATAAAACCGCCATTGTTGGGTTGCACGTAGACTCTCATTCCATCATTGAAGGGGTCAAGGATGGGGGTGGATAGTTCAGTGATGCCATCATACTCAGTCGTGGACAGCCTGGAAGTCAACCATTCAGCATATTGAGCGGCAAAATCAGGGACAGGTTGGATCATAAAATTTATAATTCTTTCAGATAAAGGTTAGTTGAATTCCACTGAGAAAACGGGCATTTATTTTTTCAAGGAATCTTTCAAGGGTTTCTATGGGATTTCCTGGATCATACCAATCAATTGGCTCCGCCCATGGGAGAGTATTATCGTGCCCTTCTCGATAGATATGGATATGTGGGGTGTTGTGCAACTCTGTGCCATCTGGATTTGAATGGTATTTTGCATTATCAATACGCATCAACCCTATATTCTCACGTTTTGTTCGAAGATGCAACCGAAGCTCAAATGGATTTCGTTTAAGTGAAAGAATGAATTGTAAATTATCTTCTTGAACAGCAATAAACGTTTCATTATGTGCTTTTTCTGCTAACCAGGCAAATGCCTCCTTTCGGGTAGAATCTTTCAATGCTTTAATAAGCTTATCTGCCTGTTGTTGTGTCAGCATCAGTTTCCTTTTTTGCAATCCATGTTGAACAGTTTGTTGCCTTGGGTTAATACGGATTAAAATGAACTACTGGCGAAGTAAATATATTCCTATGTAACAATATGCTGCCAAGAGAAAGGTTATTTTCACCCACCACATGGAATATGCTGGATAATCAAGCCATGCTGGTTTGTCGTATTCACCCTCAAGGGTCTCATTTACCTTTCTTAGTAGATCCAGAACCAGCATCTTTGGTTCCAGGATTCCCCGTAGGTGGTTTACTTGGTTTCGATGGCTTTGATGAGCTGTCTTTATTTTTGGCCATAGATCCCTCCATGTGCCGAACGCAGAAGGTTTGGTGTTATGTAGCGCCCGACCCGGTATCTTTATTAGCTTCGTATGACTCTTTTAATTTTTTGATCAGATTTTTTTCAGCGTTACTTTTGAAAGTTTTTCCTATGGAGGTGTACACACAAACTGTTAGAGAATTGATTAGAGATGGTGAGCCTTCGCCGACCAAGGTCTTTGGAAAACTAATAATCCAGTCGTTATTACCGCCAGCATACACAAAAGGAATCATGAAATTAGCTTCCTCTCCCTCCTGAAGAGTTTTTGGAATATCATCTAATCCAGGAAATCCAAATGTTTGCATTAGTTGCTTTTTACTTTTTCCTCTGCCGACTTGCCAGCTGATATTGATTATTTTTGCTGGCCGTAAACCAATATTCACCACGGGTATAAAACAGTAATCGGGAGCATTTTCTGAACCTGGTATGACTAGAAGCCGGTGCCCAGCTGAGACCTTTAACTTGACGTTATTTTGGTGTGAAGCGAACCAGAGTGAAGTAATTACGGCTGCTACCGTACCAATACCCGCTACCCAAGTTCCTATGACTGACCACAGCTGTAATGTTGTTGGGTCCATAATAACTATCAGACTAAAATGACTTGATAATATTTATATCTAGGATATTAATGGGGTCTGACCCCTATTGTTTTTGAATGTATGCTCTTGGATTAGGTCATGTTTTACAATTGGGTTGCAGGCTCTTTTGCGTTAACAATTGTGTTGCCATCTGGTGTGATGCGCACTTGGATTTGACCTAGATCTCCGCCGAGCGATCTTCTGCTTTTTACCATTTCTCGCAATGTTTTTTCTACTGTATTATTTCGTTTCATGAGCTTTTGTCTGGGTGCTGAGGTACTGAAAAGTTTAGACGAATAGTTTTTTATCCTGGCAATATCCTCAGGTGTAGGGATGGAGTAACTACCTCTCGTGTTTTCTGTTACCAAGCATAACGGATCTTCTTCTACCATCATATTCCAAACATCATCAGAATGTCCTGTTTTTGATCCGTGATGTGGTATTTTGAAAAGGTGAGCTTTTCCTTCTGGTCTTACTGAGGAGTTGATGATAGCTCTCCATCCTGTTTCTTCATCATCGACCTCTTCCAAATCTGATCCAAGTAATACCGTAGCATTATTACAAGAGACCCATAAAACTATAGAGAGGTGATTTTCTTTCGGTGATGGTAATGTTATTCTTTCAGCATTATCACGTGGAATCAAAGAGGAAAAGCAAGCTATTGCTTGATGGTATGATTTGTCTGAAGGAGACAATGACCTGATCGTGATGGAATCCGTGGAATCTTCAAGCAATATGCGGCCAGCGATAACTGGCGTCATATAATTAGAGCCAGTTGATCTGGATGAGATCCGGTTTTTTAACTCTTTAATAGTGTTTGCCATTTCTTTAGTGCCTGATGTATGGTCTGGAACTAATGAATATTCTCCAGAAAATCCAGCCATCAAGGTGAGAAATTCTTTCCGTACCATTGCTGCAGAAAAGCATACAGATGCTGAATGACAAGCAGAGACTAAGCGGCTTATTCCCTTAATATGGTCATCATGCCAGTGGGTTATGACTATCAGTTGAACATCATTGCTGATATTGACGCCAATTTTATTGAGGTAGGATAATGCAATGGGTTCTTTGGTTTCGGGAGTTATGCAAGAATCAACAATCATCCATTTCCCGTTAGGAAGGTGAACAACGATGCATTCACCAAAATGGGAACCAAAGATTGAAACTTCCAACTCATCTGGTTGTGGTTTCGAATTCACAATGGGAGGCAAAGAAGTCCGCAAATCGTTCTCCACGATCTTCCATCCTAGTTAATTCAGTTTGCGTCCACTTTGGAAGCCGCCTGAGCCTAATTCTTGATTCTCGCGAACGTGGACGTCCAGGATAGTCGGCATAACCTATTGACCAATAAAATGTGGCACTTGGAACTAGTAGAGGCAAGTCATCGGGAGGTATCTCATCAATGCTGAGTGTAATTTCCTCATCGTCTGCAGATGGGTCGGTTTTGTCAGTTACTATTGCCGTGAATTCATGTTTATGCTCATCTATGCTTAAAACTCTTCCTTCCCATGATTGAAGAAGTTTGAAATTGCCTTTTAGATAACTTGTTGGTGGTGGGAGTAGATGCTCTGGTGTTTTATGTATGTGGTCATTAGTTGTCGACTCTGACAACCTGTCTTCTGATATATTATTATCATATGCTAAGCGTAGACTAATATCTTTGATCAATGGCTCTGATTGCTCAAATGGTTCGAAATTGCTACTGTAAATATCTGTCAAAACTTGAGTTGTCTCCATTACGCAAGAGCCTCTTCGATAATTGTTTGACTTATCTTCTCTGCTTCTTCCATTGAAAATTCCCATTTCCCCAAAACACTTTGGATGCTCAAATCTTTTTCTAATTCAATATGATTGTTAATATTGAAACGTACTCCGTTTTTAATTCCTTTAATCGGTGAAGGTCCAACGGTAACATTAATGTCTCCTGGTAAATCATCATTCCTTGGACTTTTTACTTTCAAAGATGATAGGCCTACTCTCTCAGGAAGAACTTTATGCCAGATCTCTTTGGGGGCGAGTACATCTCCCAACTTATGCCATGATTTTTCATCCGGAAGGGAAAATTCAAAAGTCCTGTTCATTCCAAGTTGGCTGGCCGGTGTTTCATTCAAAATCAAAAAAACAGATACTACCAAATCTCTCAATGGTAGAAAATATGAAGCATCATTGGTTCGAGCCAAAAAACGATTGGGGAGAACTTCAATGTTCAGCCATCCCATGGTAAATTTGGTGATATCTCTATGAATGATTTCTACTTCAGCACCACCCATTACAACTTGAGGCAAAAGTTCGTGTCTTATAAACCAGTCAGGGTTGAAGATCATGGGGTTTAATGATCCGACGATTACTATACTGGCTTCCTGCCTTTCGATATCAACTGCCATGATTTACCGATTCTAGCTGAAATTTTTAAAAAGGATATTGGAAAATCACATCTATCCAGTTTGCCTTAGTTTGTCCAGAGAATAATTTAAGATGTTAGGTCATTTATGAAACTGAAGCTGCTCAAGTTCCCAACTATCATTCTTCTTTTTAATGATACAGGTGAAATTTGTTCTGATTGTAGCGCCGAAAGAATTTTGGGAGTCCACGTAAGAAACTACACGGTACCGATTCTTGCCTAGCGGGGTCACACCGCTAGAACCCCCAAAAGGGAAGTCTGCGGATTTGGGAGATTTCAGTTTGTCTTTCACGAAAAGTTGGGTATATGCCCATGCTCCGTGGATATCAGGCTCTGATTTTCTTCTTGATTTTGTTGGGTCTGCAGTAAAATGACTTACTGCTAGAATAATAATTACGAGTACAAAGGCAATTATGCTTTGAGTAGTTTTTTTACTTTTCGCTTCTATCGTTTTTTGTATGTTTTTCGCTTTATCAATATTATCCTTTGGTCCAATGAAAGTTGCATAGCTTCCAGAAGCCCCCTTGTCTCTATAATTTAGAAGTCGTATGCCATGCTTCCAGTACTCCTTTTCTAACGTTTTAACTTTTTTCTCACGATCACTTTCTACACGACCGCTAATTTGAATTTTAAACTTCTCCATTTTATTTTGTTCGTTTCTTTTCGTATCCTCTTCCTGAATATTTGCATCACTTGTTTCGGCACTACCTTCATCCTTATTCATAAATTCACCACAATGTTTACATTTGATTGCCTCTACTGCTATTTCTTCAGCACAAAACGGACATTTTTTCGTTTCTTCCATTTCAGGTTCCTTCCGAAGCTAATTTGAAAGTAAAAGCGTGTAAATATTAACTTCGGAAATTTCAGCAATATCTTTAGGGTTTTTGTCTATTATCCCTTTTTTCCGGTTTGGTAATTAAATGAAAAACCATGGTCATTCTATCTAGTATATAGATATAAAAATGTTTGACTTTTATATTGGTATATTGTAAGATTTAATTATTAATTACAATTTTATATTAATTCAGGTGGAGTGAGGCAATGGGAAGAGTGTGGGGATATGTCAGAGTGTCTACGGATCACCAGACAACGGAGAATCAGAAGTTATCAATCCTTGAATATGCCAATCAGAAAAAGATCACGGTTGACAACTGGATTGAGGCAAACAAGAGTTCCAGGAAATCTACCAAAGAGAGGCGAATTGATGAGTTGCTTTCGAAGTTGGCTGAAGGTGATACCATCATTGTTTCAGAGCTTTCCAGGCTTGGGAGGTCAGTGGGCCAGATTGCCATGATTGTTGATGAGATTCTGCACCGCAAGGTGAGAATTATTTGTCTGAAAGAAAATATCAGCCTCAATGGTAAAAAAGATATGCAAACTAAAGTCATGATTACCATGTTCAGCCTTTTTGCTGAGATAGAGCGTGATTTGATATCCGAACGGACTAAAGAAGGTTTGTCCAGGGCAAGGGCAGAAGGGAAGATTTTAGGGCGTCCCAAGGGAAGCATGGGCAAATCCAGGCTGGATGGTAAAGAAAAGGAGATCAAAGAGTTCTTGAGCAAAGGCGTCAATAAGGCAAATATAGCCAAAATCTATGGGGTAAGCTGGCCAACCATTGACAATTTCATCAAGACCAGAAAACTGCAATAGCCGATTGAGGTCTTGTTTGAATTTGCAAGCGCTTGCAAATTTTGAACTGGACAGGAGGAACAGGAAATCCCAAAAATCTTAACGACAAAATATATCTGCTTTGCGCTTAAAGGGCTTTAAAACCAAGCAAAAATTTCAGATTTGTCTAAGGATGGACCATGAATGATTATCATACTACTATTCAACAATTGAGGGAACTTGCTTCAGTCAAGGGAAAACAGCAAACATGGGTTGCCAGATTATCCGATGATCAGCTCTATAAATTATTTCTGTGTATCAGAAGTGGCGAATCAGCAAAATCCATTGCCCGCCAGATACAGGCGGAGTGGGGTATATCCCCAAATTCATCAATTCATTCAATCAGCCAGGGTGTTCTGAAATTCCAAAAAAGAATTGCCCATATCAGTATGCCAACCAATCCTGTTGGAAATTTTATAAAAACGCCTGTTATTGAAACTGAGGAAAAAGATGTCGGCAGCCTGGAAGCAAATCAAACTATAGCCCGTAATTTGAGAGATAGAATTAAACTGTTAATGAAGGAAGAGCATGAAACGGGGGTAAAGTATCCTTATTTGAGCAGGGATGTCCAGGCACTGACAGTGCTTGAAAAAACCATCATGAAGCAAAAAGAGTGGGTGGCCAAATATCCTGACGGAGACCCTGTTGAGAAACTACGTCAAAAACAGGAGGATGAAAGGCTGGGTCGAGAATATAAAAAATATATCCTTGATCCGACTACTCCAGAACAGCGTGAAACAATAGTCAACGCTACCAATTATTTCTTGGAGCTACTCAACGAGCATGCCATCCCAATGGAACAAATAGGGTGGCCTGAAGAGTTCACCCGTGTTCGTCCAGAGAAAAATATTAGGGAAGCAATGTGGAAAATGGTTGAAGATGCAAAGGCAGGGCTTAACAGTACGCATGATGACTAGCATCGGCATATTGCATGTAAATATGGTTATAGACCAGATCAGCTTTGAGCTGGACATCTTCAGGGGTATAGGAATCAACCGGCAGGCCGGATTGTTCGTCCCAGAGGTAGTTGTTGATGAATGTTTTGACTGTAGCTTTGGTGGTTTCCTTGTCTCGCCAATGGTCAATCCGCAGTTTTTCCTCTTTCAGGGCGTCAAGCAACTTTTGGGCAACCTGCTTGATCCGTTCCCTATCATTTTTTGAAACATCCGGTTTCAACAGCAGGTCAAAAAGGGCCAGATGCTCTTCATCAAGCCCTTCCCGTACCGTCCTTTTTTCCTCCTCGTTCAAATCATCAACAAATTTCAGCAGGGCGGCAAAGGTTTCTTCAATGGTTATCCGGTCTTTCTCGGTGTTGTATTCTTCAATAATTTCTTGATACCGTTTGTAAAAATCCGTGCGGAGAGGATTTCTCCTGATCATTTGTGCAAGTTTTTTCTCTATTTGATCTTTTAAACACTGGGTTGCAGTATTCCGGCCCGCAAATTTCTTAAACTCCTCTTTCAAGCGCTCAAAATCAATCTTGCTGATGTCGTAGATTTTTTCTTTGTCATCAGGTGGTTGTTGCTCATCAGGTTTAATGGCTTTATCGATAACCTCATGGAGTTCCCGGAGCACTTCGGTGATATCTGCTTTGTCCCGGTCATCTTGAAGCTTTTTGTAAATGATATTGATGGCACCATGATCTTGTTTGTAATCGTTGATTTCCTTGATTGTCAGGCAGGCTTTGAATTTGCGGAAAACGGACCGGGCCAGGATCTCAAAACGCTTTCTGGTTTCCTCGCTCCGGTTCACCACTTCCTTGGCGGCTTTGATGGCCGCAATCTTTTCAAATCCCGAGGCAGTAAGAATTCTGTCCAATTCAAAGCCCCGATCTTTGAGAAAACCCTTGGTCAGATCAATGGCTTCGGCGAGTTCAGCCAGCAACTCTTCCTCTGGTTTTATCGGTGATTGATGGCTTCCTTCACCAAGGCCACCGGTACCACCAGTAACAAAAGTGGCCAGAGCTTCACGCAGGTTTTTGAGAATGCCGCAATAGTCAACAATCAAGCCATTATTCTTGCCTTCATTTACCCGGTTGGCCCTGGCGATGGCCTGCATCAGAGTATGGGCCTTGAGGGGCTTGTCAAGATAGAGAGTAGCCAGGCTTGGGACATCAAAGCCGGTCAGCCACATGGCGCACACAAAGGCAACGCGGAAGGGGTGTTCCTCATCTTTGAAAGCAAGATCAATATCTATGCGGCGGCCATCCTCAGTTTCAAATCCATTTTTGATCTTTTCCCGATGGGGAATGATATCAAGACCCCAACTTTGAAAACGCTTTACCTCCCCTTGTTCCTCACTGACAACCACCGCCATTTCGGTTTCCTGCATCCAGGCAAGCTGGCGGGAAAGCTGCATTTCTTCCTGTTCATCGTGAGTGGCTTTGATGGCCGCTTTCACCTTTTCGATATATTCATCCCAGTAGACTTGCACCAAATTAAACATCCGGACCGTAGTCACCTTGTCGATACAGATAAACATGGCTTTTCCGGTTTCCCAGCGGGTGGCATAATGCTCAACAAAATCCCTGGCGATAGCATTCAGGCGTTTTTCAGCCGTAATGATATGATATTGTCTGGCCAGTTGTTTTTCCAGCAAAGCTTGCTGGTCAGGGTCGAAATCAAGTTCTTCCAGTTTGGCGGCTAATTGTTCATTGATATCCGTAGTGGTAATTTTTAGTTTTTCCCCCCGGTTATCATAAAACAAGGGAACCGTAGAGTTGTCATCAACCGCCCGCTGGAAATCATAGGTGGAAACATAACCACCAAAAATCTTCTTGGTAATTTCATCTTCCTTGAAAAGCGGCGTGCCGGTGAAGCCAATGTAGTGGGCATGGGGCAGGGCGTTTCTCATGTTCAGGGCCAACCGGCCATATTGGGTCCGGTGGGCTTCATCAGAAATGACGATGATATCATCACGATCTGAATAGGGGTTGTCCGGATCAACATCCTGGTTGAATTTATGGATCATGGTGAAGATATAGGGTTTGTCACTTTTGAGCATTTCCAGCAGGTTCTTTCCAGAGGCCGCCCGGCACTGATCCCGGTCATTGTCAACGATGCCGCAACCGGCAAACGTCTTGTATATCTGACCATCAAGATCATCCCGGTCAGTAACAATCAAAAAGGTGAAATTGCCACTTAACTTGCGGCGAACTTTTTGGGAGAAAAAGATCATAGAATAGGATTTACCGCTACCCTGCGTATGCCAGAAAACTCCAAGCTGTCCATGGAGATCATCCCGATTTCTGACCGCTTGCACCGCCCGATTGACCCCAAGAAACTGATGGTTACGGGCCACAATCTTGGCCAACTTGCCGGTACTTTCATCAAAAACAATGAAATTCTCAAAGAGATCCATGAAGTTTTTCTTGCTGCACATCCCCTTGAGCATGGTTTCAAAATCAACTACGCCAAGATCTTCTTCCTCCAATCGTTTCCATTCATGAAAATGGCCATACTGGCTGGAAAGAGAGCCAACCTTGGCTTGGTCGCCATTGCTCAGGACAATGAAAGCGTTATGGCTAAAAATATGGGGGATGGTGTCCTTGTAGTCGCTCAGATTTTCGTTATAGGCTCGGCGGATGTCTTTATGAACGTTTTTAAGCTCGATAAACAACAGGGGGATGCCATTGACGAAACCCATAATATCCGGACGGCGGCGGTAGAGCTGCCCCTGGACCCATAATTCTCGGACAACCAGAAAGTGATTCTTTTCCGGTTGTTCAAAATTGAAGACTTTCAGCCGCTTTTTTTTCAGTTGGCCGGTGGTGTTGCGGTAGGAAACAGGCACCCCGTTTTTGTACAGTAAATATTTTTCCCGGTTGCTCTGCAGAGTAGATTTTGAAGTGCTGATTTCAGTTATTTGTTTAACCGCTGACTGATAGGCCGCATCAGGAAGGTTGGGATTCAGGGTTTCCAATGCCTGGCGAAGATAGCGGATTAGGACGATCTCTTTTTGTGATGTCCGTCCCAGGGTGCCAGCATCCCCCAGGACTTCATCATTATAGGCAAAGATAGAATTCCATTCCAGGGCATCGTGAAAGTAATCTGCCGTGGTCTGCTGAACCAGCCGATCTTCGGTCATTTCGCTAAACATGATTTTACTTTATTTCCAGAATCTGCTGTTCTTTGATTTCTAATGTTGTTTTCAACATTGCTTCAAGAAGCTTCTTCCTGCAGGCCATCAATGAGAATAAATTTTTCTGTTGTATGGGCACGATTCAGATCCACATACACTGAAGGTTCTAAAGCTTCTTTTTGGTTGCAGGGGTCTTGTAAAATACTTAGGTAATATTCGTCTGCTCCTGGTTTATATAAACGATAGAGATAAAATCGTTTGCCGTACTGTGCCGCGCTATTAAGCTCATTACCTTTTAATTCTATGGCAATACTTTGATTTTTTCGACCTTTTACTTCGATAAATCTAGAGATCTTTTTTAAATCTCGGTTTTTGCCAGATTTGAATTCTTCTCGGTCTTGGGGATTGTTAAAGCTTAGTATATCACAACCATACCCAGAAATTCCTTTGATTTGACTCACTAAAAGAGGGTAGCGTGGAGGGTTATCCCTTTCTTCAAATTCCATTGCTTTTTTCTCACAAAAGGCACCATTTGTTACCAGATGCCCTGGAATAGTCTTGGTTGTACCTCCAGATTTTTTTTGTATTTGCAGCTTTCGACGAGTTGGCGGGTCCGTAGGCTCATGCTCAACTGGTTCAATAGAAAGTGGGCCACTGGGTTTCGCAGGGGGAACATTATCATTTCCATCATCAACATCTTGTTCAGGTGGATTAGTATCGTCTGTTGTTTTTTCGGGAGTTAACGGTTCTTCGATGGGTTCGGAGAATGGTACATCATGAACCCTTGGTGGAGGATCGGAGCTGCCAAATTCTTCAATAATCTTATCCATATCTATTTCAGCGTCTTCTCCTATCATTCTTCTTAAAAGCAGGGAGCGGTTCTTTTTTTCACAACTGAATATCCGTGAAAATTCTCCACCATAAGCTATACGAAAAATGGAAGCTATTGCCTCTCCTACCGAATCTGCTAGAAGATCAATCGGGGTTTCTAGAGGCATAGTGGGATCGATACAAATGTAAAGAGTATCCTTTTCAATTAGCCAACCCCAGGTAGGAAGAGAGAACTCAAATGTCTTGCCTTCATAGCTCATCAAAGCGGTTAAACTGAAGCAGGTTTTCAGTGATAATGCTTTTAATCTTTTCAAGTATTGAACATTGCTGGTTTGAGATTCTCGGAGCTTGAAGAAGTAAGGCTTTGACTCATTAAACCTGTCATCAAAACCGGGAACGAGTTGAAAATCTTTTACTTCCTGTTTGATACTCATCGGATCAATGGTTTCAACCCCAAAGATTTGCTTGACTTTATCAGCCCTTACACGAGTTTGAAGGTCAACAATTTTTAATTGATTTAACAAGTTGGTTGGCAATCCTTCATGATTGGCATGACGAAGTTCTGAAACAGGGTAATAAGCAGTTTGCTCTCCGTATTTTCCCCACATTTTCCCTTCTTTTATGAACTTTTCACGCATGGTAGAGCCATTTCCCAATGCATTGTCATAAACCTCAAGCAGCCATCTATAGAGGCTTTTTGCAGCTTTACCATGCGGTTCACGTTCAGGTAATTCGAGTAAACGAAAATAGATATCATCTATCTCAAGCTCAGCCAAGCTGGTTAAAACACCACTTCTACGCCATCCTTCTGCTAGATCAAAATCACTCAAACCATATTTCTCCAATATTTTCTTAGATGGCTTAGGTGGGTGAGGAAAAATTGCTTCAATTGCTCTAACGCCTATCACGCATTCTTTTGGTTTCAATTTAATACTATTTTTACCTGGTATCCATTCGGTGTTTTCAATTTTCCATTTTATATAACTGGGTAAATCTTTTCTGTAGCACCTAGTGTTTCTGTCGTATCCTTTGATAAACTTTAATTTTACATTGGTAGGCCCTTTTTTTGACAATTGATAAATGCGATCGTCTAATATAAGCCAAATGATAATAGTTGTATAATCAGTGTTTTGGAGGATTTGGTCTAGACCATCAATAGTACGAATATCGCTCAACCAAGCGCCTTTAATTTCATCAGCAGAATTAAAAAAATAATCGTCGAATTTTGCGGGAAATGGAATTTTGCTACAGACAAAATCAAGAAAAACATCATAAGAAGCAGTTTTGAAAGTTTCACGAGGCCACTTAGCAACACCCACCCACAATAAAAAGTCCTGTATATCTGCAATATTTCCAGCAAGTCCTATTTTTTTGGGTGTTGCAACTAGTTTTTCCGGTGCCCATTTACTATAAAGATCTTGCAGTAATAGTCCATTTCTCCCGTAACCTTTACTTAGGTAAAGTTTTTTGGCAGATATTTCTTCGCCAGCCTGATTTGGCAGTAATAAGGTTGCATCTTCTGGGAAAATTGGCCTTTTGCCGGATTTGTATTCAGCTTTGTATAATGAAAATATTGAGTCAATCAAACTTTGACTAATCTGCTCAGCACGTTGTGGTGAATCCTCTTTAGCTTTTTTGGCACTTGAAATAAGCTTAAGAATCAAGTTGCCTAAGGAGTATCTAACAAGGCCGAAAGTTGATAATTTTAATTGAAGATCACGATTATCTTTGGCCTCAAGCTGGTTTGCCAATTCTAATCGCAATTCATCGTTGAGGAAACACAGATCTATCCAATCCAACTGCTTTACTTGTAAGTCAATAGTCGGGGTAGTGAAAACCTTTGTATTCTGCTGAATCGGTTTCCCCTCTTTGTCAACCAATAATGCTGAGGTATGTATGCTTTTATCAAGAGAATGTTTTATTATTCCGCAAATTAGTGTTGCCCGTTTTTTTATTGCTAAATTTTCAATACCCAGCAATCGTTTTTTTAGCTCTTGATTGCTCATCTTTGGGATTTCAAGATTATTAAAAAAAATTTCTTCCTTTTCAGAATTGATAATTACGATTTTTGGGAAGGTTTCAATAGGAAGCCATGAATTATCAGCGCCAGTTATCAATTTAGCTTCTGTAGCAAGAACAGCTTTGCCTGCGAGAGTCGGAACAATGGCCCGTTTTTTAGCGGCTTCAATTAATTTTTGATCAAAACCTTCCCTGGTTAAGTCTGTTGGGTAGTTTTTTAAAGGCATTAGCAAACGAAAGCCAGCATTGGGACCACTGGAATATTCTTTTGCCTTTTTCTCTGCAATTTGAGCTAAAAATTCAGCTGATTGATCTAATACGTAGGAGTTGCTCTTTCTTTGCTGGGCATGTTTTCTGTTTTGATCAAGTTCCAATGTTGTATGACAGACCACGGGGAGGGGGATGTCGATTTCAGTTGGAAAGTGGGAAAATAGCGGTGATGTTTTTAGCTCATTGAGATTTTGAATATCAGGAACGGCAACAATGATTTCATATTCTAACGGGGCACGTTGATCATGGTCAAGCAAATCCTCAGGCAACAAACCAACTTTACGGTGAATTTGCCACATCCCCAAGGGATCATTGTTTTCAGTTATGATGGCGAGGTTGTCCCCCTCTTTTGTCCAAATCTTTTCAGGGGAACCAAATATGGAAAAACGGATTTTTTTAAGATGCTTCACGAAAAGTAGAATTTCAGGACGTAAACTTTCCATCTGCTTCCGTGCAGCAATAAATGTTTCCTGTTGTTGAAATGGTATTCCAATAACAGTGTCAAAACCTTTATTACGCCAGCTTTTGCATGATTCCAAAAATAACAATTCTTTTTTGTCGCTTATAAGACTCTCCAAACTTCCGTCTGCCGTAAAACTTGGGAATGGTAGTAGAGGTATAATATGGTTTTCAGGGTTGGATTGTTCTTTTTCTACTAGAATTTTCAGCTTAGGGTTTGAATCCATTAATTTGGATAATATATTTTCTGGATGTGCCTTGTTGAAAAGAAGATTTAGGGCACCGCTAAGGATAATCGGAGAGTTTGACCAGTTGAGTATTGCACGAAATCCAAGACCTTTACTTCCTATAGTCCTCCTCCGGTTGTGCCATTTAGGGCTTAAGTGACTGTTTTCCAAAGATAGTACTCCACCGATAGAAAATGGGGTACCTTTATTGGCAACAATCATACCTTCTGGCAAAAGTTCAATAACAACTTGCCCATCAATGTTAGCTTCTTTGGCTTGGTCGGCAGCATTCTGGAGTAACTCTAATAACTCTCGACCTTCGTAGTCATGAGTAGTGGCAATTTCTTGTCGGTAGTCTTTGATGAGTAGTTCGGGTTTAACCTGATAAGTTTGGCAAGTTTTTTCTTCCTCACTGGTCAACCATGCATACCATTCCTCTGGCAAATTGGGTATCCGATCATAATTCACGGTATGCACGTTATTAGTCATGCAGGTATTTCTCCATTCATCAGCCGGGGAAGGAGGAGGTCACGGGCTTGTTTGAGTTTTTGGTTTTGGAGTTGTAATATTTTTATTTGTAAAAAATTTGGCGTGGCAAATTGATCAAACTGCTTTAATAATGGCTGGGGCGGTATCAAAACCGAGTATTCACTGAAACAACTAATCTGTACACGTTGCCTTCCGGAGGAACCAATCATACTTTTTATGGCGTTCTCCCTAAAATTGTAAGTTCTTGCCAAACAATATGTAAATTCAGGGCTAACCTTATCACCCCTTAAAACTATATATTCTGTAGATCCACAAGCAATTTCACCATTATCAAGAAATTGTACTAAAGCAGTCTTGCCATTTTCGAGACATGGTGTAATTCTTGGAAATAAAACATCTCCATTTTTAAATTTTGCACCATTATGTTTTGTCTTCCTTTCCATAAGGTCAAAAGAAATCATAGTTGAGCTTTCTGATAAGCAAGACATCGGAACGGTCCACACCTCTTTACCTTTGTCGATCTTTTCTTTGGGATTGATACTTATTATTTGAGGGACGGTTTTGACTTCCCAACCCTCCGGCACGCCATCAACAATGGGGGTGTGTTCGTGGCCGGGGAAGTGCAACTTGACAAACCATTCCTTGTAGAGCAACCGGGCGGATTTTTCCAGCAGGGCAATCCGCCGGAGGTTGTTTTCAATCATGTCATCATAGGCGGAGAGGACGGAGGCGATTTTTTGTTGGGTATGAAAATCTTTTTCTACGTTTATTTTTATTCCCCGCAGAATGGTCTGTGTTAAAAGTGGCTGTGCTGCACCTCCTGCATAGCTCCTTAAAGGGTAACTGAATAGTCGATAATAGATGTAGCGTAAATCATTGTTTTCTTTTACTTTGACAACAATGGTATTATCAGAAGCCCAAAACTTATTTTGGCAAATTTCTACAGAACCGCAGTATGCACCCACACGACCTAGAATAATAGCGTTTTCATGGTTGAAAGATTTTGACCATCCAATACGACCATTTGAACCATAGAGTGCAAACTGACCGTCTTTATCTTTATTGGGGGTTTTGCCATTGTAAAATTCAACCAAATCACTAAGAGGAGTTATTATCATATCACCAACTCCTCAAAGTTGGCCTGAATGATCCGGGCCAGCTCCGCCGCTTCCTCATTCAATCCGGCAAGCTCCAGGTGGATATCTTTCATCGTCTCTTCAAAATCAAAGTTCTCATCCTCTTCAGGCGGAGCCACTCCCACATAACGGCCCGGAGTCAGGCTCCAGTCATTTGCTGCAATCTCGGCTCTATCTGCCAGCTTGACAAGCCCTTCCACATCCACGAGGCAGGCATCCGGGAAGCGGGCTTGCAGCCAGTCAACTTGTTTAAAAAAATACTTGGCCAGTTTGAGCTGCTCGATGGCATCTTTTCGCAGCGTATCTACGTCCTTTTTCAGCCGGTTTATCTGTCGGTTGTCCCAGCTTTCAAATGTTTTAGCCTCAAGCTCCTGCTCTGCAAACTCAACGGCGTGGATCAGCAGCTTGTACTGCAGGTCAACCTGTTTGGTGAGCCCCTTCAGTTGAGCTGCCAAAGGGGCAAAGACATCTTTGGCCTGATGCTGATCTTCATTGGTTCCGGGAAGTGATGCACCATAGGTTTCTTGAAAGTTCTGTAGGCCGGTGAGTACCTTGTTGCAGTCCGTTTTATAAGCACTGGCAGCTCCTTTGAGCTCTTTGATTGCCTCTTGGAATTGAGCCAGCTTTTCCCGGTCTGTTTCTCTGTCAGCGGCACGCTCGGCAGCAAAAATGTCCAGCAGTTTTTCAAGGGAGGCGGCCTTTTCGTCAAAGGCGGAGAGGCGTGCGGGAATGATGGCAGCCTCCTGGTTGATGCTTGCCAGGTATTCTTTGATCAGCTCCAGGTACTTTTCAGTTTTGCCCCGGTAGAGCCAGACGATGGCGGTAAGGTTCTTAAGCTGTTCGGGGGAGAAATCATAAATCTTCCTGGTCACCTTGCGATAGATATTCCGGGCATCCAGCATCAACACCTGGTCACGCATTGTTTCCGGTTTGTTGCGGTTGAAAAACCACAGCTCACAAGGAACTGAACGGGTATAGAAGAAGTTGGCGCGGATGGAGATCATCACGTCAACATCACCAGATTCAACGATTTTCCGCCGAACCTCCTTTTCTCCATGCCCGGCGCTTGAGGCTTGGGAGGACATGACAAACCCGGCCCGGCCCGTCTCGTTCAGATAGCTGTAGAAATAGGAGATCCAGAGATAGTTGCCGTTTGAAACTGCCCCTTTTTTATTGATTCCGGGTAAACCAAAAGGCAAACGGGGATCACCTTTTGCTTTTTCGGCATCCACGCCA
>Ga0164318_10000862_pt1 | contig 25123 bp, 27 predicted proteins | sample GuaBasSedimGuay9_FD_113734 | JGI IMG/M metagenome (GOLD analysis project Ga0164318, IMG submission 113734) | Subseafloor sediment microbial communities from Guaymas Basin, Gulf of California, Mexico - Guay9, Core 4571-4, 0-3 cm | ecosystem: Environmental > Aquatic > Marine > Hydrothermal vents...
TACCTAGATGACTCGAGGGCTCTTTATAGGTAGGTTTCAACCTTTACACAAGGGGCATACATGGGCGATAAATAGAATTTTAGAGCAAGAAGACGAAATAATTTTATGCATTGGCTCTGCGCAGGAAAACTATACTCTGGAGAATCCTTTAACTGCTGGTGAAAGAATCGAATTAATTATTACATACCTTAAAGAAGCGAATTTATATAATAGAGCAATTATAATTCCAATACCTGATATTTTCGAGAACTTTATTTGGCCCCGAAGAGTATTAGAATTTGTACCTAAGTTTAGTAGAGTCTATTCGGGAAATGAATTAGTACTGGCACTCTTCGAGCTAATAAATATCAGAACAGTAAGGCTTGAACATATCGATAGAGAGAAATATCAGGGGCGCGTAATAAGGCAGAAGATTTTAAACAACGAAGAATGGAAGGATCTAGTACCTTCTTGTATTTATAAAAAATTGAAAGAATTAAAATTCGAAGAGAGAATTAGAAGATTATCAAAACATTATGTAAGAAAAATTTGAGGAGGTTTTCCTATGGATGTTTACATGATCAAAAGAGATGGCGACCGTTACGTAGAATTCTTCATAGACGGGATTGAGACATATATGATTAATACCCTTAGACGAACCATACTAACGGAGGTTCCAACACTGGCCATTCACGACGTTATTATACATAAGAATACGAGTGTTCTTTATGATGAAGAATTAGCGCTGAGATTGGCTTTAATTCCTTTGCATGTAGATAAATCAGAAATTGACCTACTGGGTGAGTGCAATTGCTATAAAATTACAGAAGAATGTGTAAAATGTACAGCTAGATTACGATTAAAAAAATCGGGGGTTCCAGATAAGGTAATTACTGTTTATTCTGGGGACATTGAATGTGTTGATAAAAAAACAGTAAAAGTTGTTGTAGATAATATTCCAATTGCGAAACTTGGAGAAGGTCAGGAAATCGATGTAGAAATGATTGCCCGTGTGGGTAGAGGGAAAGATCATGCCAAATGGATGCCTGTTAGTACAATAGGTTATAAACCATTACCAAAGCTTATTGTTAATGATGCTTGTGACGCTTGTGGGGAATGTGTGAATGCTTGTCCTAAAGGTATTTTAAAGATAGAGAACGGTAAACCTGTCTTAGATGGTCTCGGAATGTATAGTTGTGACTTAGATCGCCTATGTGTTAGGAGTTGCCCAAAGAATGCCATGAAGATTGAGCCAGATGAACGTCGTTATATATTCCGTTTAGAATCAGTTGGGCAACTAAAATTTGATGAAATTTTTGAATTAGCAAGTAAAAGCATAAGCGATAAAGCATTGGATTTCCTAAATAAGCTTAAAGAAAAAATAGAAGAAGCTTCTATTTAAAAAGAAACAAATATATATAAATGGTGTTTTTTGTTAATGAATTACAGTTCTATGTTAATCACACTCACCATTTATCTACAGGGTTAGGTGCAGAACGTGTCTAAACGACCCGATATCAGAATAAAAGTCATACTTGTTGGAGATGCTGGTGTAGGAAAGACAGCTCTAGCAATGAGCTATCTCCATAGAATTTTCAGTCCGATATATTTGCAGACGATTGGTGTTGAATTCTATCCTAAGCTTATTAACATGGATAATCGACTTGTTGAGTTCATGATATGGGATACTGCCGGACAAGAACGTTTTGGTTTTCTTATGCCAATGTACTATAAAGGAGCAAAGGCGGCATTATTAGTCTATGATATCACACGTAAGGAGACGTTTATTAACATTGAAACATGGCTGGAGAAAATAAGGAAATATTCTGGAGATATACCGATAATTCTAGCAGGAAATAAAACAGATTTGGAGGATTTTCGATTAGTAAATGAGGATGAAGGCGCCGATTTAGCACAAAAAAATAAGCTACTATTTATGGAAACCTCTGCTAAAACAGGTAAAAATGTTGGAGAGGTATTTCATAGACTCTTTCGTTCTGCATATGATTATGTTCTAGATACCTTAAGAGTACTAAGAGGAGAATAGATAATGGAAAATATTGAACATGCCAAATTAATAAGCAAAGGGGCAGAATCGCACATCTTTGAAGGCGTCTGGTTCGATTTTCCAGTTATTATCAAAAAAAGGATCCCCAAAAAATACAGAATTGATATATTAGATAAAAAAATACGCGAACATAGAACAAAAATAGAGGCTAGAATTATCCATTTTGCCAGAAAAATTGGAATTAGAACGCCAATAATATATGATGTAGATCTGAAGAAAAGCACAATTATAATGGAAAAAATAAATGGTATGCTTCTTAAAGATTTTTTAGAAGATGATACTAAACCCTTAGAGCTAAAAATTCAAATAATGAAAGAACTAGGTAAAATCGTCGGGAACATGCATAAAAATAAGATTTGTCATGGGGATTTAACTACGTCGAATGTAATAGTTTCAAAAGATATGAAACTCGTTATAATAGACTTCGGTTTAAGCTCTATTACCGATAGTATAGAAGAGCAAGGAATGGATCTACGAGTAATTCATACGGCCTTGACTAGTACACACTTTAGGAACTTTGAACTTTTTTGGTCAAGTTTTATCGAAGGATATAACCAGACATTCGAGAAAGCAAAAAAAGTTCTATATAGATTACATGAAATCGAGTTACGTGGTCGATACGTAGAGAAGCGAAGAGCCCGAAAATAAGGAATCAGATTCAATAATAGTTCATTGTTAAATGAAATCAAGTCTTAGGATAATAAGAATTAACATCAAGGCTATGAGTTTGTTTTTTGGAAAAGGTTTATATAATCCAGAAGGTATATAATATGTATCCCTTTAAAGGATAACTAAACTTAAATAAAAAAGGTGACGTTGGTGCGTATATATCGGGTAAAAGATCAATATAGAAGCCTTAGTATATTTGATCCATATACATTAGCAGTTCTTCTCGCCCTTTATGAGCGTAGAGAAGGTAATATTGGGGATATAAATAGAGCTGCAAGTAAATACGCAGAGATGCAACCTGCAACGACAACGAGAAAATTGGAAGCCTTAAGAAAGTATGGTATTGTAGAAATGGAAAGGATCGAACGCGCGAAAGGCTGGATCGAAAAGCGTTTTAGGTTAACACAAAAAGGTGAAGCAATAGCTAAGGCTCTCTCTGAATCAATAATAACTTCAATAGAATAAGTAGTAACAATAATAAAAACTTTTTTTCTGATCTTTTTATTACATTTTTATTTAACATAAAGGAAACCATAGTATCTTTTTATATGATTTTTAGTAAAAATTACGAATGCTTGTCTGAAAAACAACTTTAATTATAAATATAAGAAAATTTAGTATAATAGGACTTGAGTATTGTAATTATTCATGAGGTCAGTGAAATGTCTCCCTTAATTGATACATTTGAAATTGCATGGTATGGACATGCATGCTTTAAGATTTACAATAAAGATATGAACTTAAGCATAGTTTTTGATCCGTATCGTGGAATAGGAACAATAACACTTCCACCAGATCTAAGAGGAGACATAATCCTCTGTACACATGATCATTTCGATCATGCTAACTGGAATGCTGTCGCAACTTATAAGTCAGAAAAATTCGTAAAATTAATTGGGGATAGAAATATAAAGGGAATTAAGGTCCGTGGTGTTCTCGTGTATCATGATGAAGCTAAGGGCTCAAAACGTGGTGATAATGCTGCATATGTTGTTGGATACGGTGATGGCGTTTTTATTCATCTTGGCGATTTAGGTCACGTGCTCACCGAAGAACAAGTTCATCAACTAACTGTGTTTGGGCGACCGCATGTTCTCTTTGTACCTGTTGGTGGAGTCTATACGATCGGACCAGAAGAAGCCATTAAGGTCATAAAGCAATTGAATCCTCATATTGCTATCCCAATGCATTATTATATGGACGGATTAAATAGAGTAACATTCGGTAGACTGCATAGATTAGATGATTTTCTGAGGCTTTGGGATGGTCCTGTTAAAGAAATCGATGGAAATAAATTTGAGATAAAGATAGAGGAGCTACCACAGGTAACAATTCTCTATACGTTAAGATATCCTATCTAATTTTTTCCTTATATTTTAGTTATAATATTCACACTTTATGACTTAACAGTATTTAGGAGATGTTTTATGCTAGAGTTTGATGTTTTATCTTGGAAACGAGCTTTAAAGATGATTTTAGAGCTCTCTGAGAAAATAGCATCCGACAATTTTAATCCCGATATCATTATCGCAATTCTAAGAGGTGGTATGATTCCTGCACGCGCGCTTTCGGACGTGTTAAACATAGATGCTCTTGGCACACTTGGTTTATCGTTTTATAAAACGATAGCTGAGACTAAAGACAAGCCAAAAGTAACACAAGAAGTTAATGTGGATATTTCTGGAAAGAGAATACTTATTGTTGATGATGTTGCAGATACTGGGGAAACTTTAATTGAAGCGGTAAACTATCTGCGTAGAAAAGGAGCTAAAGAAATTAAAGTTGCAACTTTGCACATCAAGCCTTGGAGCAAGTTTGTGCCTGATTTTGTAATAGAAAAAACAGACAAATGGATAGTTTACCCTTGGGAATATTTTGAATTTCTAAAGGACATGGAAATTAAGAAAGAGAAATTATCACGAGATGAACAAATTAATGCTGAAAAAGCACTAAGAATGGTTAAAAATCTTATCAATGATCTAAAAAATTAGCCCTTCCATGGAATATCAACTTCATCTAACCGCCAAAGTGGCTTTACAAAACTTTTATTAACGTCTAAAGGCGAACCGAATTGCAATAATAATGCGGTAACCCATGCAATCATGGCTCCATTATCTCCATTCCATTTATCTATCGTATGAAAAGATGCATTATGATCTTGCGCCATAATCCTTAACATCTCTTTAAGGCGTTTGTTTGCTGCAACACCACCAACTAACAAAATTTCATTTTTTCCTGTATGAACAAGAGCGCGTTCGGTAACCTCTGTTAACATAGAAAAAGATACTTCCTGAATACTCCTGCATAGAACTTTAATAGAAGTTCCGTTTCTCAACTTTCTAACCGCTGCTGTTAGAATTCCCGAAAAAGAAAGATCGGTTCCCTTTACGATATATGGCAAATCGGTAATTTCATTTGACTCTTTTGCAAGCTTTTCGCATAAGGCCCCTGCAGGGGAAGGATATCCTGCTTCACGCATGAACATATCTATTAAATTTCCAAGAGATATGTCTAAAGTTTCCCCGAAGATTCTATAACGGCCTTCCTCTAAGGCAGTAATTACTGTATGTCCCCCCGAAACTAAAACAACTAGGGGATCTCGTGCATTCGAAAGCTTCTTTCCAATTTCTATATGTGCCACACCATGGTGAACACCATAAAGCGGAACATTCAGATATGAGGCAATAGCCCGAGCAATGGTGGCGCCTACACGAAGACAGGGCCCAAGACCAGGACCCTGAGAGAAACCGATACCAATAATCTTTCCATTTAATTCGTTAACCATTTCTAAAGCTTTTTTAAGCATGTTTGATGCTATTTTTGTGTGGTGCTCGCTAGCCTCCCTTGGATGAATCCCTCCTTTTTCTGGCACAAAATGACTTGAGAAATCTTCGATTATTTTTCCATCAACGGTACATAATCCTACACCAAATGTATGGGCAGTACTTTCAATGCCAATTACAAAATTGTTCATTACTATACACCGAAATGTTATTCACTTGCTTCAGGAAATTCGGTGAACTTTTCGAGCAGAGTTTCAATAGATTGTAGATGCTGATCCATCTTAATTGTACGAACGTAATCACTTATACTTCTAAAGTAATCTCTAGTTTTTTCATCAATACTACCCTTAATAATTGTTTTGTCGATAATTTTAGGGATTGATCTTAGTGTTGGATAAACATCTTTCATTGGTATTTTTCCCTGGCATAGATTATCTAATAATTCCAAAGGTTTTTTCTCAGCTATCCTTTTAGAATTTTCCAGTAGGTATATAAGTCCATAGGCTATTACTGCCTCGTCATATTTCTTCCAATTAATTAGTTCGTTGAGGAGCTCCTCCTTTATTTTTATTACACGTTTTGTGATTTCCTCAAGTCCATGAGTATCTTTCAGAATTGAATATAGAATACCCGCTCTAGCTAGTAATAACAGTGATAGCAAATAATGTCTTCGAGAGATCTCCCAATCAGTAAGAATAATTAACCTATCAGCGACATTCTGGATTTCATCATGCTTACTAATCTCTCCTATCATGATTTTACTGAATTTGATCAGGAGTAATTTAATTTCATCTTCCATTTTTTCAACTTCAGATTTTCTCTTAAAAGCTGTATCAATTGTTCTCATTACATCCTTACCTATATTTTTTTTAGACATTATATCACCACATTATAATACCCCAAAAGCATAGATAATACAATACTAAATTAATTACTAATTTTTTTTAAAATAAAACGGTATTTTCTTCCACATAAATTTGAAAGGTTTCAGGAATGAAATTGATAAGAAACATTAGAATACTGAGAAACAATCGATTTCAAGAGGCTAATATTCTTGTTTCAAATGATGGTAAAATTATTAAGATCTTCAGGTCATCTAAAGGCTTAAACTACTTTTTTTCGAAGGTAGACCAAGTTTATTTGGGCAGGAATTTGATTCTATTGCCAGGCTTTATTGATGTGCATGTTCACTTTAGGGAGCCTGGAGAAACTTTTAAGGAGGATTTTGAAACTGGAAGTAAAGCAGCAGTAGCTGGCGGTTTTGTAATCGTAGCAGATATGCCAAATAACAAACCCGAGATAAATAGTTTTGAGCTATTTTCTAAGAAAATAGAATTAGTTTCAAAGAAAAGCTATGTTGATTTTTTACTATATGTATCTGTGCCTACAGTAAATGAGCTTAATATGTTTATGAAAAGTCGGGTAAAACCATCAGGAATTAAAATATACTTCTATAGGAAAAGAGATGCTGAATTTTTTTTACATGAGGAGCTAATTAGCGAACTCCTTTATATAATTCATGCTGAAGACGGGGAATTGTTAAGAGAAGAAAAAAATTGCGAATCGTTTAAGGCTTTTACTAGGGCTAGACCAAGAGAAGCAGAGATTTCAGCAATTAAAAAAATTATTAGTAGATTATCGAGCTGGGAAAAAAACGTATACAAACAAAAGAGAAAGCCAAAGATACATATAACCCACTTAAGTACGATGGAAGGCCTAATTTTACTCACAGAAGCTCGGCGTAAAGGACTGAAAATTACCATTGATGTTACACCTCATCATCTCTTACTGAACGAGACAGATGGCTCAAAGTTGGGAACTTGGGCTAAATGTTATCCTCCACTAAGAACTAAAAAAGATAACAACTATCTATTATATGGGTTATTTACAGGTAAAATTGATGCTATAGCAAGTGATCATGCACCACATACGATAGAAGAAAAATCTAAATCATTATGTGAAGCGCCAGGAGGAATTGCCTCTATTCAATATGTCTTCCCACTCTTATATACGCGGATCAAAAAGAGCTCATATGAGAATTTTCCAACACTAATAAGGGCTCTATCCCAAAAACCCGCTAGGATATTAGGATTAGATAAAAGAGGATCATTGCGTGTAGGAAATTTTGCAGATTTTGTTCTATTTGATAATAAATGTAAATGGAGAATTGGCGAAGAGTATAACTTTAGTAAGTGTAAAAAAACACCATATGATGGTAGATCTGTCCTTGGGAAGATAATTTCTACATTCATACGGGGCGAGCTTGTATATTCTGATGGTGTTTTTTTACGTAAAATTGGTAGATATGCAACTAAAATAAAACAAAGTCATTAGGCATACTACCTTCGCTGTAAAATTTTTCGTGCATAATATTGAGCTATAAGTTCGAATCCCATAGCATTAGCTAGAACCGGCTCTTCGGGAATTAATACTTGATCTAAGCTTCTTATAAATCCTTTATCTAGTAAAGCCTCTTTAATTTTCTCTCCGAAATAATAAACTCCACCACCCTCTATAATGAAGTATCTTATCATAGCATCAGGTGGAAGATTTCCCATAAGTCTCTCCACTTCATCAATTATGGCTAGAACAACATATGAAGCCGTTGCATCTATTTGAGGCTTTATATCATATAGTGTTCCACCGATCGCAACAGTCGTTTTTCCCTTTTCCAATGTTGCGATAAGGGCCTCGGGCTTTACCATTTTTCCTGTTTTATCGGTCAAGAATTGAGCAACCTTCGTAACTAGAGTATCTACTGCTTCGGTTATTGAACCGCTAGCAGGTCGCATTATGTTTCCATTATATACGGTGAGAATATCTGTGGAACCATACCCGATATCAATGATAACAGTATCTACAGCTTTCTCCTCTCCTTTCATTTTTAAAAGATGATACCACGCACCATATGGTTCTGGCATAACCGGAGCGGCAAGAACTTTGGCTCTTATCTTTTTTACCTCGCCAGTGGCATCGTTTTTTATAACTACATTATGAAATCCAATTATACTCTTGCTTAAAGCTTCCATTTCATTTCTACCAGTAGCTACCGGAACACCTGTTGCAATTACAAAAGTCTGCTCAGAGCGTTCACAAATTAAGCCAAGAGAAGCTTTTATCGCAACCATTACATCTTTTGCACTTTTCATTTTCCCCTCTCTTGCGAGAGGGATCTTAACCATAGATTGCAATCTTGCTAGTTCGCCTATATAATATTCTTCTCCGGAATCTAAAGTAACTACAAGGTTATTTATCCAGCTCTTATCAGCAACAATTCCTTTAAATCCCGGGTTTGGCTCGCCGATAAGACTTGGTATACGGTATTTTTTTTCTCCAACTGAAATTTTTATTGAGGACGTTCCCAAGTCGATACCAACCGGTAGTATATTGTGCATTTGCGACATTATTATTCACCTCCACTTTAAAAGAGGACAAGTTATATTAAAAATTGATATATCACGTTTGAAAATTTTATTCCGAAGCGTAAATAAAAAATAATCACTTTTTAAGTTAGAAGTTGAATAGTGGGGTGCACATTGGAAAAGGGCATAAAGATTATTCTAACAACAATTGATGATGAAGCTAAAGCCAATGAATTTAGTAAAAAATTAGTCAGAAATAAGCTAGCTGCCTGTGTAAGCATGTCGAAAATAAAATCTACTTACTTCTGGGCAGGAAAGATCGAAGAATCTTGGGAGTTTCTATTATTCATAAAAACGCATTCGGATAAATTAAAGGATGTCGTTGATTGGATTCGTGAAAATCATCCATATAACGTTCCCGAAATTATAATATTAGATTCCTTGGCGGATGACCCGTATTATCAATGGTTGACTGATTACATTTTGAAATAATTTATAATAGCTTAAAATAAAAAAACCTTTAACTTTTTGAGATAAAATTGTAGCTGATGGAGGCTCAGAAAAAATGATAAAAATAGCTATTGCAGGTGTTGGGAACCTCGCATGCGGATTAGTACAAGCAATTTTTTTCTATAGTAACAAAGAAAATTTGCAAAAATTGAGATATCCCATGATAGGTAACTATAAACCAGAGGATATTAAGATTGTAGCTGCATACGATATTGATGAAAGAAAAGTGGGAAAGGATTTATCCGATGCTATTTTTGAGTATCCTTCTGTCTGTGAGAAAAAATTGAATATAAATCATCTAGGAGTTTCTGTTGAGAAGGGAGTGTTGCTCGACGAAATTCCCTCTCCAATAGATAAAGATATAAAAATCTCACAACAGGAATCTAGTTTTAAAGAGAGTTTGAAAAAACATCGTCCAGACATATTGCTAATTGCTATCAATAGCTTTGCTAAGAATTCATTAAATGAGTACTTCAAAATCGCGACAGAGCTCGGTATTAACGTGATTAATGCGACACCGATCTCTCTCGCTACTAATGATAAAATGGCAGATTTAGCAAAGGAAAATAATACAATCCTTATTGGCGATGAAATCTCGGGTCTTGTGGATTCTGCTATAATCCATAGAGTTCTTCTAAATTTGCTTTCCATACCGGGCATTCATCTTAAAGCATCATATCAACTAGATTTAGCAGATACTCTGGAAGGTAAGTTGATAATGAATGATCAATGTAGAGATGAGCTACGAAATGCAAGAACGAAAATTCTAAGTGATGCGTTTCCTGATGTTAGTATAACAGCTGGGAGCTCGGATTGGGTTGATTTTACCAAAACAAATAAAGTTTCTTATCTATGGTTTGATGGAAAAGGTGGTCTAGAATCTGAGTTCGAAATAGACCTAAGAATTTCATTCGATGAAACCTATAATTGTGCTGTAAAGCTTATCGATGTCATCAGAGCTACAAAACTGGCTAGAGATGCAAGTAAATCTGGGGTAATTCAGGAAATTTGTGCTTATGGCTTCAAATATACTACACCAGATATTGTGCGGAAGCCCTACTTTGAAATAGTTAAGGCATTTGAGAATTTTATAAGTAAGTGTGCAGGTAGCTAATAAGTTTTCCTAGCTACTACACAAATATATCTTCCCAGCCACCGAAATAATGGAGCATCAGCGATTAGGTAATCCACTTTAGAAAGAAATTTATGGTATGGTTTGAATTTATTTATCCCAAATCTTGGTGATAATAGACAAAAAATACCAAATACCTTTACTAATTTCATACATGTTTTTTTAAGGATGTTCTTAATTTCAAGACTGTTATAATAGTGTGTTATCACCCTTACTGATCGCCCATTTGGCAATTTCAAAGTAACCTTAGCGAAAGGATCGCTCATTTTTTTAAGAGTTTTCCTATACAGTTTCGGTTTAAATGGCAACTTAACTAGCCAATCGAGGGAGAACTTATTTATTAATGTAAAAACGGCGATGCCTTGGGGTTTTAGTACCCGACTGATTTCTATAAATTGATTAAGATAGTATCTTGAGTGATCTAAAGATCCAAAAATTGCAGTTACTAAATCAAAACTAGAATCTTTAAAGGGTAAAAATTCTGCAGGTGTTACAGCGAAATCGATATTTTTATAGGAAAATATGTTCTGAATTTTCTTGGCCAATCGAAGCGGTTTGCCTGCAAGATCGGTTCCGATTATGTAACCAAAGGACCAATGAGAAGTGTTCCCAAGTCTCATTAAACTCCATACTTCCCAGCCCCAACCGCAACCAATTGCCAGAACTTTTATCTCCCGTTTTGTAGGTAGATTAGCTAATGCCGTTTTTAGAGCTCTTATATGTAAAAATCGCATATGTTTGATCCAATCATTTTTCTTGGCTCTCCACGGTGCGGGATCTAAGGATTCATAAATGTTTCTAATTTTAGCGAATAGTGGTCTTAGGACTCTTGGAATAAAAATAGGAAGACCTCTATAGATAGGATAGTCCTTCTTATCGCAGAAAATAATGCCTGATAAAATCTCATTGTCAATTTTCCTTGAGATATGTATCTTTTTTGTAGAACAGGATAAAAAGTCAATTAACCAAGGCTTCAATAATTAGCACCTACATCTTAAATTCTGTTATAAGAATTAAATGAAAAATTTGATGATGAAATTAAAATGCTAAATACCTTTTAGCAAGTCCGGAATTTCCGTTACTAATCTTGCCACAGGAACACCAGCGGATTCAAAAGCCCTGATTTTTGATTCAGGTTTTCCGGCCTCGCCGAGAATAATAGCACCAGAATGGCCCATAGTTTTTCCTGGTGGGGCAGATCTTCCAGCAATATACGCCACGACGGGCTTAGTAATTTCTCCCTTTTTTATGAGCTCAGCAACCATCTCTTCCTCGACGCCGCCCACTTCTCCCACTAAAACAACTTTTTTTGTTTTTGGATGTTCTTCAATCAACTTCAAAGCCTCTACAAGATTTGTACCACGTATTGGATCCCCACCAACGCCTATTGCAATGCTTTGACCTAAGCCGGAGTTAGAGAGCGCTTCTACAATTTCATACGTTAAAGTTCCACTCCTTGATATGACAGCAACATCTCCAGGTTTAAAAATGTGTCCTGGGATAATTCCTAATTTTGTTTCATTAGGAACAAGAATCCCTGGGCAATTTGGACCAATAATATGAATACCCTTTCTCTTAGCGAGTCTAACTAGGCGTAATGTATCCCAAGTTGGAATGCCTTCGGTTATTACAACGATTGGTGATAAGTCATTATATATCGCCTCTAGGATAGCATTATATGCGAATCTAGCGGGAACAAATACAACACTAGCATCTGCTTCGTGCTCTTTAAGCGCACTTTCTATAGTATCATATACTGGAACTCCGTGGACTTGATGGCCATACTTGCCTGGTGTTACGCCAGCTACAATTTTAGTTCCATATTCAAGCATTAACTTCGTATGGAAGGAACCTTCACTTCCAGTTATTCCTTGTACAATTACTCTTGTATCTTTATCTACTAGAGATTTCATCTTTCATTTCCTCCTTTAGCAATTTCTATTGCTTTCTTAACAGCTTCGATCATGTCGGTATAGGCATTAATTCCCACGCTTTGGAGCATCTCTCTCCCTATTTCTTCATTTGTTCCTCTCAATCTAACCACAATTGGAATCTTCAAATTAAGCGTCTGCATTGCACTAATGATTCCTTTTGCCACATTATCGGCCCTTGTAATCCCTCCAAAAATATTTATTAAAATGACCTTAATATTCCCAAGCTTCATAATTAGATCTATTGCTGATGCGACTCTTTCGGGCCCCGCGCCGCCACCAATGTCTAGAAAATTCGCTGGTTTTCCTCCTAATTCTAGAATAGTGTCACAAGTAGCCATTGTTAAGCCGGCTCCATTTCCTATAACGCCAATATTTCCCTCTAAAATGACGAATGAAATCCCTAACTTTTTAGCTTGAATTTCGAGACTTTCTTTTCCGGTACGTTTACTTTTTAGTTCTCCGATCCAAGCTCTCCTTATTTGAGCGTTATCATCAACAACAACGCGGGCATCTAAAGCGATTACATCTCCCTGTTTGGTTAGAACAAGAGGATTTATTTCTGCTAGGAAGAGATCATTACCTTCGAATAATTTCCATAAGTTAGTGAATATTTTCACGAATTTTTTCGCGCTTTCCCCGCTGATGCCAAGCTTATTTAGAACTCCAATTGCGATAAATGGAGTTAAACCGATATCTGGATCAAGATATCGTTTCTCTATAAGATACGGTTTCTCTTTGGCTACTTCCTCTATACTTATTCCTCCTTCCGTTGAAAATATTAAAATAGGCTTTCTAGAGTAGAAATCCACAGTTAATGAAAGATAGTACTCGTGAGCGATGTCTACTTTCTTTTCAACCAATAATCTTTCAATTTTTTCACCATAAAGTTCCATGTTAAAGAGTTCCCTAGCGATCTTTAGAGTTTCTTCTTCATTATTAGCAAAACGTATTGCTCCGGCTTTCCCTCGCTTTCCACCTAGAATTTGGGGTTTTAAAACGACAGGGAAACCTATTTCTTTTGCGGCATTAATAGCTTCATTAGGGGAATATACTACGCGCCCTTTCGGGATAGAAATCCCATTTTGGTGAAATAGCATTTTACCCTCATGTTCGTAAAGGAACATTATACCACCTTTCAGACTTGACTATACTTTAGGATCTACAAAATCGAGAGATAACCTATTTATTAATTAACTATTTTGTACTTTCAAAAACAAAGGGATTCCATAGATAAGAAGTCCACGTACCGAATTCTGAGTTCCAATAAGTTCTTCGAACCCTTCCAAAAATTTTTTGATACGGTATTCAATTTCTTTAAGAAATCTACAGTTTTCACATGCATTTCCTCTGCACGAATCTGGAGGCACTAAAATTATTTGCACACCTTTCTCAAGCGCTGATTTATAGAGATCTCTGAGCAATACATGACTTTTAATTATCTTCTTCAGCATATCCTCATCAGATTCTATGGCCAAGAAGGCAAAATCTTCTATATTATTAATTATGTTTTCATTTATAGAACCAAAATATACTTTAATTAATTCAAGATTATTCATAGTCAATCACTATAAAAACTTAAGAAGAGGGCTATAAAATGGTTAAGTTTTTTGGCGAGGCAATCTATGTCCTAAGTAGTAAAATACCCGAAGCTGTTCAAAAAGATTTTCAAAATATCATAAAGGAGCTTAATGAAGAAATTCTTTTGAGAGGGGCTAAAGGAAAGGAAGAAGGTGCTCAGATTACAGACTATACTATCGAAGATAATAAGTTAATAATAAGAATAACTAGCGGAAAACGTGTGCGAGTCCATCATGCTGTTCTAAGAATAAAAAATTATATTCAACCAATTCTAGGAAAGAAGTTCAAAATCGGTTTACGATCAATTGAATTAAGAGAACCAAAAATAATAATTGAAGGATCTCATAGAATAACCTCGAAATTACCATTCGTAAAGACAATAAAAGAAGAAAATGGAAAGACTATTGTAATTCTTAATGATCTATCCGAATCCGAAATAAAGAAACCAATAATAGACCGTCTTATTCATCTCATAGAGTACAAGGAAGAAAAAGAGAAATGGGGCGGAAAAGTTGAGCACTGGAGAGAAATCAAGAGAAGTCCAAAGAAAGAACCAAAGTATAGTGGGGATCCCAGTGATGTGCTAATAAAAATCGGCTGGATAAAGCATTTTTATGTGGGGCAGTGGTTATATACGCCACCAATAACGCACTTGATAAGGAAATTTCAAGAGGCTTTTATAGATATAGTTTTGAGGCCTCTCGGTTTTATTGAAGCAATATATCCAAAAATGGTTCCTCTCGAGGTTGGTTTAAAGACAGGTCACATAAAAGGAACACCGCATCAGATGATCTTCGCAAGTCAGCCAATATCCTACAATCCAGAAGACTTCGAAGAGTGGAATGATCTAGTTACAGTCTTGAATAGTGTTCCAAAAGACAGGTTGAAGGATTTCGTGAAATCTCCAGAATATTTTAATTGCTTTGCACAATGTGAACCATTCTACTGGTTCTTTGGGGACGAGATAATAAAAATATCAGAATTACCAATAAAATGGTTTGATCGATCAGGACCAAGCTTTAGATGGGAATCTGGTGGTATTAGGGGTCTCGAAAGATTAGTTGAGTTCCATAGAATAGAAGTAACTTGGTTGGGAGAACCAGATCAGGTCGTAGAGATTAGGAACAGGCTTCTTGAGAAATATGAATATTTCATGGATAAAGTTTTGGATCTTGAATGGCGGTGGGCTTGGGTTACTCCATTCTATCTCGTCCATGCTGGAGAGATCGAAAAAGAAGAGAGTACAATAGATATTAATAAGCCAGGAACTATTGATTTCGAGGCATGGTTGCCTTATCGTGGCGCGAGAGGGGACAACAAGAACTGGCTTGAGATAGGCAATATTTCGATTCATGGATCTAAATACACAGGACCATTTAGAATAAAACATCAAAAGAAAAATCAAATACTTTGGACCGGCTGTTCTGGTTTTGGTGTCCAACGATGGCTGGTTGCTTTCTTATCACAAAAGGGATTCGATCCAGATAACTGGCCTAAAGAAATACGGGAAAGAATAACAAGACCTCCAAAGTCTTTCAGAGCAATAACATATCCAAATCCAGAAAATCAAGATCTTTTAGAGAAGATAGAGAAGTTAATGAGCAAGCTGGAGGAGATGTAAGCTTGAATTCAAGAAAGACAAGAGCGGACATTCCTGAGTGGGAAGGTCATGTACAATATCACATAGAATTAAAGCCAGGAGATATTCCTAACTACGTATTGCTTCCAGGGGATCCTGCTAGAGTTGATCTTATAACTTCTGTATGGGATGAGAGTAAAGAAGTTCAATATTATAGGCAATATCGGTCTGCTCGAGGCAAATACAAGGGTAAAGATATCGCTGTTGTGAGTACAGGCATTGGTTGTCCTGCGGTAGAAATTGCATTAGTCGAATTGGTACGAATTGGGGTTCATACTTTTATTAGAGTCGGAAGTACAGGAGCTTTGGTCAAAGAAATTAATATAGGCGATCTTATAATATCTTCTGCTGCAATGCGCCTAGATGGTGCCAGTAGGGCTTATGCTCCAATAGAGTATCCTGCGGTTGCAAATTTAGATGTCACCCTAGCATTAATAAAAGCTGCAGAATCGCTAGGTATTCCTTATCATGTTGGTATTACTGCTAGTACGGATTCGTTTTATGTTGGTCAGGAGAGACCAGGACCTAAAAATTATCTTCCTAATTGGCAGAGGGGACTAGTAGATACGCTTAGAAAGATGAATGTATTAAACTTTGAGATGGAAGCAGCAACATTATTTACATTATCAAGCATATTTGGAGTGAGATCCGGTGCTGTTTGTGCCGTTTTTGCTAATAGAGAAACAAATGAATTTGGAAAAGTAGGTGAGAGAGAAGCCGCCTTGGTGGCTAGCGAGGCGATTAAAATTTTACAAGAATGGGATGAAGAACGAATAGATAAAAATAAAGGTAAATATTGGTTTCCATTTTTTGAGAAGAAAAGTATTTAGAGGTGCACTTAATGGATTTACTAAGAATCGCAAAGAAATACGCATTAGTTAATGCAGTTTTGCACAATGGAAAGGCGAATCCTGATGCTGTCATTAAGAAGATAGTTATAGAAAATCCGGCCATTAGAAACGATCTTAAAGATCCGGAAAAGAGGAATTTCATTAAGGAAACAATACTTAAGGTTGTAAGCGAAATAAATAGATTAAGTATTGAGGATCAGGAAAAAATTCTGAAAAAAGAATTCAATTTATCCGTTGAAGAACTGCTGGAAGCAAAATCTAAGAAGACAAGGGTGGGGCTTCCACCGCTACCAGATGCAGATAAATACACTAAAATAGTGACAAGATTTGCTCCAGCCCCATCTGGGGCTCTACATATAGGACAATTTCTACGTGCAGCATACCTAAGTTACATCTATGCTCGAAAATATAATGGAGAATTCGTCCTTAGGGTCGAAGATACGGATCCAAAAAGGATAAAGAAGATATATTATAAGTGGATTCAGGAAGATCTGAAAGCCATGGGACTACATTGGGATAAACTTGTCTATGAGAGCGATCATTTTGATTTGTATTATAAACTAGCACGTGAATTATTCCTCAAGGGACGAGCCTACATTTGTACATGCTCTACAGAGGAATTTTCTAAATATAAAGAACAAAAGAAATCCTGTCCTCACAGAGAAAAACTAGATAAAGTTGAAGATTGGGATAAATTGGTAAATGGCGAATATCAATTCCGATCTGCGGTTATCCGTTTAAAAACTGATATGAAACATATAAATCCAGCATTAAGGGATCCGCCTATAATGCGGTTAATAAAAAATGTTCCGCATCCAAGAACAGGATATAAGTATACATTATATGCTCTATACAACTTTGCATGTGTTATAGAGGATCATATGCTCAATATAACACATGTTATACGGGCTAAGGAGCACCAAACAAATGAGGATATCCAGAAAGAGATCTATCAGGCTTTTGGATGGCAGCTCCCTACATTTATTGAGTATGGCATGATAAAGCTACCAGGAATGAAGATACATAAAAGATACATTAGAAATGCATTGAGACAGGGGGATCTTAGTGGATGGGAGGACATTCGTTTACCAACATTACGGGCGCTTTTAAGACGCGGGATACATCCAGAAGCGCTTAAGAAACTAGCAGAACACGTGGGAATGACAAAAAACGATATTGAAGTTAGTCTCGAAACGCTTTATACATTCAATAGACAGATTTTATCTCCTATAGCAAAACGGATATCTTTCGTAAAAGAGCCTTATCGTATTATAATTAGTGAAGTAGAAGAACCTATTGAAGTTAAAATGGATTGGATACCGGGGAATCCGAAAGCAGGTAAACGATATTATCGCTTATTACCGGTAGAAGAGAACGGCAAAAAAAGTATAGAAGTCTTTATCTCTAAAGATGATCTTAGTGTGATCCATAATGCCATGAAAAGTGAGGATATAATCCGACTTAAAGAACTTGGAAATATTCAGGTAATCAACATTAGTGAACAGGAAAAAACAATTGAAGCAAAATTGCACAGTAGAAAAGTTATTCCTGGAATAAGCAAAATACACTGGGTTCCCGGAGAAGATCTTTATATTCCTGCTATTGTAAATATGCCTGATGGCTCAAGAATAAAAGGTTTAACTGAACTAGAAGCTCAAAAGTTAGAGAAAGGCGATTATATCCAGATGGAACGCTTTGGCTTTGGTAGAATAGACGCAAATGAGGGTGAGATTATTATAATAGCATATGCTCATCCTTAACGAATTTAGGACTCTAGATCAGCAGTATAGAAAATACCTACGGGACAAATATTATTACAAATTAAGCAACCATTACAAAGATTACTATCGATTACAGGGAGAAAAGAATCACCATTCTTAATAACTCTTATAGCCTTACTTGGGCAGGAATATACACATAATTTGCACCCGAGGCAAGCAAAGCCTCTAACCATAGCTCTGTAGATTTGTTTAAGTATCCTATGTTTTCTCTTATCATCGTTAATTATAATCCTAATTTTTTTCATATATCTCACAATAGTGATTTTTCTTAATTAGTACTAAAGATTAGGTGAATTATCAAGAGTTATTTAAAGGTGTCAGTAGTGTTCAGTAAAATATCAGAAATACTCAAACTAATGCGTACTCCAAGTAAGATAAGAAATGTAGGAACATTAGCCCATGTAGATCATGGAAAAACAACGTTAACAGATGTAATTCTAGCTCATGGTGGAATGATATCGAAAGAATTAGCCGGCAAAGTCCGATATTTGGACTTTTTGGATGAAGAACAAAGACGCGGAATTACGATGAAAACAGCAGCAATAAGCATATTAATGCCATTAAATAAGGATGCATACTTGCTAAATCTGGTTGATACGCCAGGTCATATAGACTTCTCAGGAAAAGTTAGTCGCGCATTGAGAATCATTGATGGTGCAATTGTAGTTGTAGATGCCGTTGAAGGTGTCATGGCACAGACGGAAGCTTACTTAAAGTTAGCTTTAAGCGAATGGGTAAAGCCAATTTTACTAGTAAATAAAGTAGATCGTCTTATTAGGGAACTATCCATGAATGAGACGCAGATAATAAACAGATTAGAAGAGATTGTTGTTGATTTTAATAATATAATTGAAGCTCATTCTGAACCCGACCAAAAGAATTGGAAGGTAGATCCAAAAAAAGAGGATGTAATTTTCGGATCTGCTCTTTATGGATGGGGTTTTACTCTAGTTTCAGCTTTAAAGAAGGGGCTCAAAATCAAGAAAATTATAGAATTAGAACAGCAAGGCACCATCAAGAAGGTACTTCCCTTAGGACCATTAATTGCACGAATAATATATGAGAAACTTCCTGATCCACAGATAGCTCAACATTATAGAATAGAAAAATTATGGACTACAGAAACCATCCCTAAGAATCTCATAGAATGTTCAAAAACGGAACCAACAATTCTTTATATCAGTAAAATACAATTGCAAGTTGGTAAAATTTTTTCGACCACTCGTATATTTTCCGGTAATGTTCGAAAAGGTTCTTTCATCTGCCTAAATACTGGAAAATCCAAAAATGTTGATAGCATACAGATGCTCTTCGGGTCAAAAACTAAAACTATAACGGAGGCACCAGCAGGAAATATTGTTGGAGTAATGCTTGATGCTAGACCTGGCGAGACCTATTCAACAGAAAACGTCCCTGGGCACTTTAAAATCCCGACATATATTGCTGTTCCTGTCGTCTTTGTAGCATTAGAGCCAAAGAAACTTGGATCTTTTGATCGCCTACTAAAAGAGTTAAGAGTTTTGACCCTAGAGGATCCAAATCTTATTGTGGAGATAAGTAAGGAGACAGGACAAATATTACTTGGAGGTATTGGTGAATTCCACTTAGAAACAGCGTTAAATAGGCTAAAGGAAAAAATAGACTTCTATAGTTCAGAACCTATGGTTGCTTATAAGGAGGTTATTATTGAGGGCTCAAGAGTAGAATCAGAGGAATATATCATAGAGATTCATCCAATAGACTTTGAAAAGGTAGACATTAAGGAATTATTTTATGGAAAACTAACTAATTCCGTAGATGGAAATATAATATCTTTTCAGGGCTTTGAAGGCGAAGAGAAGAAGGAACTTAAGGAAACAATTAGTGAAAAATTAAAGTTCGGACCCATTCTTGGTGAATCTATTTTCGGATGCAGAGTTCTTATTTCTAAGAAAAATAAGAAAAAAGAGATAAATGTGAATAGGCTATTGACTAGCTTTGTAGAGGCTTTAGTTAGAGCTAAATTTGAGATATACGAGCCCTACTATGAATTTAATCTAAGTACAAAACCAGAATATATCGGCGATGTAACTGCGGAATTAAACAGGAGAGAAGCACGGATCAAAAAAATGGAAACATATACAGGTGATATGGTAAAATTGAGAGGAATTATCCCTGTTAGGACATCTATCGGATTACCAAGTGTTATAAGGTCAGTGACACATGGAAGAGCTTTCATCCAACTAGAGTTTTATGGCTATTCTGCAATTCCTGAAAGATCCAAAGAACAAGTTATAAAATCCATAAAAGAGGCAAAAGGATTAATATAAAACCCATTATGTTATCTACTTATGTTGGGGATTAACGATGAAAGAATATGAAATTTTAGACGAGCATACTGCAGATGTTATGGTTCTAGCATATGGTAAAAATCTAGAGGGGGTTTTTAAAAATGCGGCCAAAGCTCTTTTCAATACAATAACAGCCGGCTCTGTCATTGAAAGAAAAAATATCAAGGAGATATCGATAGAGGCCGATAATTTAAAGTCGCTTCTAGTAAATTGGTTGGAGGAGCTTATTTTTTACTTCGATGTTGAAGGATGGGTTTTTGAAGATTTTGAGATTAAAATAGAAAAAAAGAATGATATGTGGTTTTTAACTGCAACGTGTTATGGTGAGCATTTTAATCCAAATAAGCATAAATCTGGTGTAGAAGTAAAAGGAATATCCTATCACATGTTAGAGTTTGGGAAAAAAAATGGATTACATTTTGCGAAAGTAATATTTGATATTTAAAATAAAAATAAGATACAATTAATTTTAATAAAATGGGGGCATAGATTATGTCTTCTAATGAGATTGCTGAAGCAAGACGACAATTAAGAAGGATTCTTAAATTATTAATCGACAGCGAGGAAGGGCTTCTCGGTGCAATGATAATCGATATTAAGGAGGGTTTATCATTAGAATTTGTTCCGCGAGAGGAGGCCTTAGAATCTGATGTCGGCCCAATCGCTGATGAAGAAGCTATTGCAGGTACACTTAAGGAAAGTCATGATAAGATCCAGGAATTAGTTTCCCCAGATCGTCTAAACTTAGGAAAGCTATCTAAGGTGGTAATAGAAGGGGACACGGGTATCGTTATTATCCAAACTCTAAAAGAAGAGGCTGTCTTATTGCTCTATGGAAAGAAAAATACGAAAATAGGATTCGTCTATACTCTACTTAATGAAGTTTTAGGCAAAATCGAGGAATATACGAAAAAGTCTATTTCTCTACCAAGTTAGCGATTCTATATTTCCCTCATAATATATCATTTTTAATATTCTATTTCTCAAGGGCGTTTTAACACAAATTTAGGTGCCCTTATGTATAGGGAAAATGATGATTTGAATGATCTTATTAATACCTTAAACGGATTAAGCCCAAATCTAAATGGAGAGGAAAATAATATGGATGATAAGGATCAGCCAACCATATTTATTGGAAATGATGATTTATTAAGTAAAGAGAAGCCGATAATAAGAGTTCTAGGTGTTGGTGGCGCTGGTAACAATACCGTTACAAATCTATTTAATGTTAACATTTTTGGTGTCGAAACAATTGCAGCCAATACGGATGCAACACAGCTATATCATTCTAAAGCTCAAAAGAAATTACTTCTGGGAAGAAAAACATGCGGAGGACTCGGCGCAGGTAATAATCCTCTCCGAGGGGAGGAAGCCGCAAAAGAAAGTACTGAGGATATTAAAAGAATTCTAGCTGGTACAGATCTTCTATTTCTAACATGCGGGTTAGGAGGAGGAACAGGAAGTGGTGCAACACCATATATAGCGAAATTAGCTAAAGAAATGGGAATATTAACAGTAACAGTATGTACACTTCCATTTTCGGTGGAGGGGGGTGTGAGAATTCGAAATGCTGAACGATCCCTGAAAAAACTAGTAGAATACTCTACTGTTATGATAATAATCCCAAATGATAAACTTCTACATGTAGCTCCAAATGCCAAGCTTCAAGAAGCGTTTAAAATGGCAGATGATATTTTAGTTAAGGCAGTACAAGGGATAACAGATATTATTATGAAGCCGGGATTAATAAATGTAGATTATTCGGATGTTAGACAGGTTTTAACTGCTGGAGGTATGACTTTTATCGGAATTGGCGAAGCAGATGGCAATAGTAAAGAACGTGCTATGATTGCTATCGAAAGAGCACTTAGCAATAAGCTGATTGATCTAGACATTACAACAGCAAAGAGAGCATTATTAAATATAACAGGTGGTCCTAATCTAACATTAGATGAGACCCACAATATAATAGGCAGAGTTTCAGCGCTAATTAAGAAGGATCTTACAATTACAGAAAATGAGATCGAAGAAAATGATGAAGTCATCTATGGAATCATATTAGATTCATCGCTTAAAAGTACAATACGTGTTACCGTAGTTCTCTCAGGGATCGAATCTAATATTTTCGATGAAAATGGTAATCTAATACGAGATCTATTCTATAATCCAAGAAATATGGGTTATGGTTTTATAAGGAGAAAAGATCTTTTCGATGATATAGAAATAACACGGCTTGGATGATATGAGCATTCAAACCTTTAAAGTTTTAATTTTTTTCTTGTAATCTACTATAAACTGAAAATAAAAAAGAAGCAAAAATTATAATTTAATCGAACTCATTTCTGCTAACTCCAAAATCCGTAATTAGTGAGATGATTTCGCCTCTCGAAAGTAGAATGACATTTCGCCTTTCTCTCGCCAATGCTTGTTCTGAAAATTCATTTCCAATGAGAAGACCCACAGATAAACCGCATTCTTCTATCTGCTTCTCGAATCTCATTACTACATTTACACCAATGGGCCTTCTCCAATCCTTTAACTGTACACCAATAATATCTTTTGTTATATAGTCTTTTATTATAAAGTCATATCTGATTTTTTTCTTGCCTCTTCTAGAATTCCATTCTACATTTTCTTCTAAGGAGAATTTCTTACCCTTTATCTGATCGAAGAGAATGAGTAAATATTTCTTTGCTAAAGATCTGAGAGTTAGATCTTTATATGAATTTAGCACTAGTTCCAAAATACTCACCTTATAGTCTAGGGTTCTAAAAATCAAATACAAGACTTCTAACGAAGTGTAATACAATATGAACTTTACTGATTTTTAGTATTCTTTAAAATGAGGGCATTTAGTAAGAGATATGCAAGAATTGATAACTTTTGTATAAGATTGTTACCATAATTGTCAGATTAGGTTATTTATAATATTAAGTATCATGTGAGTAATCCTTCTGTAATAACTATATAAATTCTGTTCCCAATGATACGTGTAAAACACATACACCTATATACCTTTGCAATAGAATATGTGGTAGTGTTAATGGAGCAGGTGACTTGGTTGTCAGATGTTGATGATATTTTCGATAATCTTCTAAAAAAGCCATCAATTTTTACGAATAAACGGGTTTTAAGTCATGATTTCATACCAGAGAAGCTACCACATAGAGAGGCTGAAATTAAGCGTTTGGCTTTTATTTTGGCCACAGCGTTAAAGGGCGGGAAACCCAGCAACGTTTTTATGTATGGAAAAACAGGAACAGGTAAAACAGCAGTTGCAAAATATGTTCTAAAGAAATTAATAGAAAAAGGTTCTGCTATCGGATTATCGTTTAAATATGCTTATGTTAATTGTAGATACAGAAAATCTAATTATCGTGTAATTGTGAAAATCTTAGAGGAATTAGGGGAGACTAGAGTTCCAAGCACCGGGTTGCCGACAGATTTTGTTCTAGATAAACTAATCAAGGTGATTGATTATAAAGAGCAATTGGTCACAATTATTTTCGATGAGCTTGATTGGCTGGTAAAATCTTCTGGTGACGATGTTTTATACCAACTTACACGAATCAACAATGATCTCAAGAAATCTCAAGTTTCTCTAATAGGTATAACCAATGATCTTAAATTTAGGGAATATCTTGATAGTCGAGTCTTAAGTAGCCTTTCGGAAGAAAATATTATATTCAAACCATATAATGCTCAGCAATTGTATGATATTCTGAAACAAAGAGCTCGTATGGCCCTTCGAGATGGAACTTATGATGATGAGGCCCTAAAACTTGCTGCCGCTCTTGCTGCTCAAGAACACGGAGATGCAAGACGGGCAATAGATCTTTTAAGAGTTGCTGCTGAGATTGCAGAAAGAGAGGGATCGAATAGGTTGTCCTCAGAGCACATATATAAAGCTCAGGATGAAGTTGATAGAGATGTGATTGAGGAATCTATTAGAGATTTGCCAACTCAGGAACAATTAGTTTTATTGGCAATAACGATTTTACATCGAGAACGAGAGAGAAAGATTACAACAGGGATGGTAAGAAGCGTCTATGAACAATTATGCGACTTTATTGGATATTCCCCAGTAACGTTGAGAAGAATTAATGACATTTTATCCGACCTAGAGATGTTAGGAATTATAACCGCTCCTGTTGTGAGTTTAGGTCGCTATGGACGAACAAAATTAATTAGATTAGAGGTTCCAATTTCTTCCGTAATAAGGGCTTTTAAGAATGATGAACGTTTTTCTGATGTTATAAACAAGAAAAAAGCTGATATAATGTTTAAACAAAAGTAATGTAAAGTAAAAAATAGAAACAGAAATTAAAATTCAAATTTTTTCTTAGGATATTTTTTAATCTTACCATGTCCTATAATCGCATATAGTGAGATATCAATCCAATTGGTGCCGAAATCGGCAACGATCCAAGTAGGACGGATCTGCTTTTTATATGCATCTTTATAGCTTCCATATACTCCAGTGGCGCTTCCTGGATTTATGATTAGA
>Ga0164318_10000863_pt1 | contig 25113 bp, 29 predicted proteins | sample GuaBasSedimGuay9_FD_113734 | JGI IMG/M metagenome (GOLD analysis project Ga0164318, IMG submission 113734) | Subseafloor sediment microbial communities from Guaymas Basin, Gulf of California, Mexico - Guay9, Core 4571-4, 0-3 cm | ecosystem: Environmental > Aquatic > Marine > Hydrothermal vents...
ACCCTATCTTGGTTCCTCATGTATTTTGAGGCAAAAATTATGTCACTGAGAATTATTTCATCAGGCTTGATGGTAAAACGCTTGTCTTTGTATGTGCCGCAAAAGGTGCACTTATTGTGAGAACACCCCAAGGTTACCTGCAAAAGTATACTAAATGCCTCGCTAGGGGGCCTGATACAGGTACCCTCGTAGTGCATGCCTTCGCTTTCAACTGCACAATCCATCATCCATCTAACCTCGGGATCTTATGACTACGTATATATAAATATAGGTTGCTAAAAAAAGATGTCAATTTCCTTGTAGTTTTACAGCCTTCATTTCCACGATTACATGTCCCCAGCCGCCACACGCCACTCCAACGTCAAAACAGCCTGTTCGGTTAAAAATCACCTCATTAGGGTCCCGCCCGTTCATCAGGTTTTCAAAAAAGGCATTAATAAGTACAGTCAGGTTGGGCATGAGAAACGAACATACCCGCTCGGGTGCCTCCCTAGTCAACAGATTCCCGGTGGAGTCAAACACGAGCTTTTGCCCCACCCTGTGTCCCGAGTGGCAACCTTTGGACTCCACTACCTCTGCCACAAGCCGGTACCTGCTGGCCTCAAGGGCATTTTCAAAAAGCTTTTGGTATTTGGGTTGCTCGGCAATTCTTTTGAACTCTTCTTCACTGAGGCCGAGGCGTTTCTTGATAATTTCTATCAACACTTGTTTTTCCATGGGCTATGATTTGGTCTTTTGTTCTTTTTTCTTGAGTTTTTTCTGCTGTCGTTTACTCAGGGCCTGTTTTTCTTCTTCGCTTTTCTTTTTCTTACCCTTTTCTTTTTTCGGGGCGGCAGCCTTTTGGGCTTTTCTGCGGGCCATTTCTTCGTTCTTTTTCTCTTTTGCTTCTATGGCGTTTAGCCTTGACTGGGTCTCTCTGATCTTAGCCCTGATTTTTCTTACAATCGGATCTTTCGCAACCCTTTGGGGATCCTTTCCTTCCTCTGAAAGAGTCTTGAGTCTTTCCTCAAGCCTGCCCTCCCAATAGCTTATTTGGTTTAGTCTGGCAGCTTTACTTTTAGAAGCCATTTCGTATGCTCCTTTCCTCTCAGGCGTTTTGTTTCGGCTTTCAATACCATAAAAACTACACTCATTACAACTGGATTGGCATTTTCACTTCCTTTTAATATGATAGACATGAAGTTTTACCTAAATGTAACAGGAGGAACCAGTGAAGGCGCGTTACATATCTCTTGAGCCCTTGATTCGGTGGATGGATGTTCCGAGGCCCCTTGACCTAGGGGCCCTTTTTGGCCGGGATGCGCCCGTGGAGCTTGAAATCGGCTTTGGCTCAGGGGATCACCTGGTGAGATCGGCATTGGACAACCCACACACTAATTTCATAGGGATGGAATTGGCATGGATCTCCATAAGAAATGCTCTCAGAAAGATAGCCCTCTCGGGAGTTTCAAATGTGCGCCTGATCCAGGGAGACGCCAGGGTATTGATGGGAAGGATATTTAAACAACAATCTCTGGATCACGTTTACTGCCTTTTTCCATGCCCTTGGCCCAAAAAGAGACATGCCAAGCACAGGCTATTTGATGTGTCTTTTCTGAAATTATTAAATAGCAGAGTCAAAATGGGTGGCGGCGCCCTGATAGTGACAGACCATAAAGATTATTATGAATGGATCCTGCAGCAAAGCGTTGATTGTGGATTTGAAGTGAATGCAGGGACTATTCCACCCTCTTTTGCCACAAAATATGAGAGGAAGTGGAGGGAGCAAGGCCAAACGGAATTTTTTCAAATCAAAATGCAAAAGCGAGATCATATGGATATTCCTTTAGAGGAGGAGGTCGCCTTGAAAACCCACACCCTGACAGATTTTTCTCCTGAGCAGTTCCGACCCATAAGCGGAAAAAATGGTATAGTGGTTGAGTTCAAGGAATCCATGTATGACCCCTTGAGGCAAAAGGCCATGGTAAGGGCCTTGGTAGCTGAAGGAGGGTTCGTACAGAATTTTTGGGTGGAGATAGTTAAGGAAGATAAGGTTTGGCGTATACGTCCGGCAAAGGGCTGTTCCGTGGTTCCTACCCTTGGTGTGCAAAGGGCCCTAGACCTGATATATGAATCTGCCAAGAAAGGTAAAAACTAACCGGACTCAAGCCCTGCTATGTAGCGCTTGATCAATTGATAGTCTTTTTCCGCGATCTCGCAAAACTTCACCCCCATGCCTGGGGGCTTGTCTGAGGATTCTCCTTCTCGCTTGCGTGCCCAAACAACTTCGCATTTTATTTGCAGGGGGTGGGAGATGCCTGGCAACTGGAGCTTCAATAAAAACTGGGTACCGGGTCTAAGAGGGTTTTCCGTCTTAATAAACAAACCGCCGGCACTAATGTTCCCGGTATAAGCGCGTATAAACGTGTCCCTGTCTTTGAACATGAGACTAAGGGCCTTGGGTATGCGCGCCTCAGATCTCATGGTGTAGTCACAGGCTCGGTCCAGCATTTTTTTGAACCGATGAGTAATAGCCACAAGTATTGACCTGAATTGATTGGACAGCTTGTTGAACTCTTCGTCCAGGAATTCACGATCAATTATTCCAAGAGTGGTTTCACCGAGTGCGCGGGCCGTGGCAGTTCTCCTGATGCCACCTATGAAGCCAAGCTCGCCAAAGACATCACCAGGCCTCAATATCTCTATAATATATTTCTCTCCCCCCACATTCTTAGATATCTCCACAGAGCCGGACAGTATAATGTAAACCCAATCCCCGGAACTTCCTTCCTTAAAAATTATCTGACCGTCCTGGTAAGTCTCCTCTATGGCGACATTGTACATGCTGCCTTGACCCTTCCCTATAGTTTCAGGCGAGGTACGCACAAGACCCCGTGGTACTTGCCGAACCTCTCATATTAAGAGTCGGGCCCATTGACAAAGAACTTTACAATAAAAAGGAACGAAGACGAATTCGTATCATAATTATATTGCCGCCGTGCCGAGCGTGTTGCCTTTTTCCATTACTAAGTCCAATATGTAGTCGTCCACGGCCTGTTCATAGTCGTCGAACCAATATGCCATGGGGTTGCGCCTCATTATCAAAAACCGCCCACTGTCCTCTTGCTTTGCAGCCCTGTGGTACTTGAAAAACATGAACTCTTGGGTTTTCCCGACTATCTCTAGTTTGCCGCTTTGGTGGGACATTACGTATCGGGCCCTCTTGGCCAGACCGGACACCCGAGCCTTTGCGGCCTCAAATATCTCATAGCCTTCTTCGATAGGCACGGCATAAGGCTTGTTTCCAACCGCGGGTCTGCATTGAAATACGTAGTAAGGGGGGATTCCGGCAAATGCCATGACTTGAAAGAGCTCTGCCAGGATCCCTGGATTGTCATTTACGCCCCGAATCAGTGGGCATTGATTGATGAGAATCGCCCCAGCAGATTGGAGCATCTCCACGGCCTTGGCAGCCTGGGGTGTAAACTCCTTGGGGTGGGTGAAATGCGCGACCAGGTATATTTTCCTGTGATTACGGGTAAACCGACTGATCATGGTGGTGAGTGAAGGGTCATCGAGAACTCTGAAAGGATTGAATGAAAGCAACTTGGTACCGATCCTGACAGCCCGCAGGTGGGGCACAGAAAACAGTCCCTCAATGTATGCTTCGAGCTTCTTAGTAGAAAGCATGAGTGGATCGCCACCTGTTAGGAGGACATTCGTGATTTCACTGTGGGATCTAATGTATTCTAACGCCGCACTAAAGTTTCGCAAGATGTCTGACTTTCGAACTAAAAATAGCCTTTTTCTGAAGCAGTACCTGCATATACCGCCGCAGACCTTGGTCACTAACAGTAAAGCGGTGGAAGGATACTTATGTTGAAGTCCGGGCAGGACAGTGTACTTTCCCTCATCTGAGGGGTCCAGATAACCCCAAGGTTCCAGTTCTTGGACTGAAGGAAAAATGAGCCTACGGACTGGGTCGTTTGGGTCTGCCCAGTTAATGAGTCCTAGATAGTACTCGTTGGACCTGAACATATATCTGTCAGTTACGCGTTTCAGCAAAGATTTTTCGTCTTGGGAAATGCAGGTTAACTTATCGATATTATTGATATATTTTATATTTGCCATGGGTCACCTCCCAACGCGAAATTTCCCCCTTTAGGTAATTCCCGGCAAAGGACCATGTATGGGGGATTGCTTCAAGCAGCAAAAATTGGCGGGACGAATTGGCTAGAAGAGCTATGGTGGCTCAAGCGATCTTGTCCTGGCAAGATGATACTTGAATTTAGTCTTTACTCGGTATGAGAAAGAGAACCAAAACATAAATTTAGTTTACATAATTTAACACCGCTTGTCAATTTAAAGAGATTTTGTGCTGTAATTTCAAAGCGTTAATATCAAATCATTTATGGTCAAAAATAGTCAAATCACCTTTTAGCACCCTTCATCCTCAACTATTATGGCCCCACCTTCCCCTGTCTCACCTTGGCTCGGAGAAGGAGAAGGGGTGGGCTGTTTTATCTCGGTAGCCGCTTTGGGATTAGCCCTTCTAGCAGTTATCACTCTGTCGGGGTTTATAGCGGCGATTATGATCCCAAGCACAATAAGAGCCAGGGCTGCACCAAGCTTTACCTTCTTATTCGTTTGAGGGAGATCTTCGGGGTCACCAAATTTGCCTTCCACCTTTTCCGCCAGCCAGTAAACCGCCAACGCCATGACACAAATGCCCAGTGCAATCAGGCCCGATTGAATATTCAGCACCTGTGAGAGGGTTACTGTACCCATGGATCCAGAGGAGTAAAAGTTTTCAAACAACGGGAAGAATTCCCCAAAAAGGAAGGACCCAATGATCATCCCGATTACGAATATCAAGCCGTCCAATTTACCAGAAACTGTTGCTACAACAGAGGTGGTTGGGCAGTAACCACCCATAACAAATCCCACGCCCAAGATGAGCCCGCCCACTATTTGCGGCCAGATATAAGTGGGCAGGATATAAACCCTTGCCATGTCGATCCACCCAAGTACAGAAAAATAAAGAAGGCCTAGAATACAGACTACAATAGCGGTGAACATGACCTTTAGTACGGCGAAATCCCTGAGATAAAAGATGGAGGTCAATTTCCTCGGATTTCCAAATCCGGCGCGCTCCAGCAAAAAGCCGAAGCAAAAACCTATTAATCCCGCGAGCTGAAGGCTGTATGCAAAATCGAATAAGCCGTATTTATATAAGGGGCCCATCATAACCACTCCTTTCTGAAGAAAACAGCAGTTGCATAAGCACCGGCAAATATGCAGAACATAAAAACCCAGCTACCAAAGGCCATTTCCGAGGCACCGGTCAGTGCCTGTCCGCTGGTGCACCCTCTGGCCAACCGGGCTGCGAACCCTGAAAGCATTCCTCCAAAGAGCGCAAGCCACAGCCTGGCAGATACCCCTATGGAAGGCCCTTTTGCCACTTGTCCTCTGATTCTTCTGGAAATAAAAGCCGAAAAAAGCCCGCCCAGCCCGGCTCCCAGGGTTAGGAAAACCAACCAGGCCATCAAGGGATGGTGAGGCCCTCCAAGGTACTTGGAAAAGTACGGGTTGGACTCTGCATGCCCAGGAGCTACAAGGTGTACTACTGCGGCGGCTATCCTTGCAAAGGTGGAGGATGAGCCAAGGCCTCTTCCCATAGTATAAAACGTAAATAATAAGACTAAACCCAGGAGCGCTCCAATCAAGTACGGGTTGGCATATCGTTCCCTGTCCATCTTAATGACCTCCTTTTCCCGAGCTGTTGGCCTAGGGTTTTGGAAACCAACCAAGGTGAACCGCACCCTGTTGGATTTAGAAAGAATATCAGGTGACGGTACATTGACACATTTTTTGGAAAAATTAAAGTCTTGAACGGGCCTGCCGCGGCCGGGTTCAAATTTTTGACTGGAATTTTATGTGGTAATCTGGTAAATATGCTTCAAGACAATTAAATCTGCAAACAAGCATCAGTATCTTCGGTTTCTGCCTCACCTAACTGATTATTAAAAAGGGGCAAATTGAAAGTGTTCAGATTCCTGGTTATATTAACCAGGGATTCTCGTAAATTGCGCCCTAGATTCTCTGTGTTGGGCTGGGGTTGAGCTAGGGAGAATGACATAGAGGAGAAACAAACTAGAAAGGCTCTTAATTGATTGAAAGAAATGAGGTGATTATTAATGGAGAAGGTTCCGTTTACGAGAGACGGGTTGGAAAATCTAAAACAAGAGTTGAATCGATTGGTGAATGTGGAAAGGCCTAAAAACATTCGAGCAATCGAAGAAGCCCGGAGCCATGGAGACATTAGCGAGAATGCCGAATACCACGCTGCAAAAGAACGGCAGTCATTCTTGGAAGGAAAGATCAATGAGTTGCAGGACGTGATTAATCGCTCGGAAGTTATAGAACCCGACGATGAGCCGGCGGACAGGGTGGTTTTTGGCCGTACTGTGGTCTTGTATGACGTGGAATCAGACAAGGAGGTAACGTACAAGCTTGTGGGGCCCTATGAGTCTGACCCGGAAAAAGGCAAGATCTCTGTTACTTCCCCATTGGGTCAGGCCCTGATTGGACGGGAAACAGGTGATGCGGTAAAGGTGAGGACCCCAAATGGGGTACAGGAATATGAGATATTGGAGATCAGGTGAGAAAATGAAACAGTGCATTGATCTGGACAAAAAAGTTACCATCACCTTCACGATGAAGACCTACCTGCCCGACGGGACGGTTGCAGAGCAGCCTAGGAGAACGTACACGTTTATTTACGGCGTTGAATCGCAAATCCCAAGCCTGGAAGAGGCACTTAAGGGAGCAATACCCGGAGAAAAGAAAACTATTGAAGTCCCCCCTGCAGAGCTGTATGGGGAGCATGATCCTTCTCTTATTAGGGAGATCCCAAAAGCAGGTCTCATAAGGCAAAGAGTAAAGCAGGGAAAGTACTACCGCCAGATGAAGAGAGGAAGCCTGGTTTCCTTTAAGGTTTTGGAGGTCAAGGGCGAGAGCGTTGTTGCCGACTTTAATCCTCCTACGGCGGGAATATCAGCCACAGTCGACCTTGAGGTAATCGCCGTGACAGATGCCACACAAAAGGAAATTAGTGCTGCCATGGAGGCGCAAACCAGAAGGCAGATTGGATGCGGGTAGTACAAGGGATGAGAACCACACGCATTTTTGTGCACGGACTCGATAGTAGCAACCAGGGCACAAAAGCCACATTTTTTCGACAACACTACCCTGATATGATCTTGCCCAATTTCCCCGGCTCATTAGAGGAAAGAATGGAGGCCTTGGAACGGGTCCTCCAGGGAAGGTCGAATATTATTTTGGTAGGTTCCAGCTTTGGTGGCCTAATGGGCACTTTGTTTGCACTGGACAATGAAGAACGGGTGAGAAGGTTGGTGCTCTTGGCACCGGCCCTTAACCTGGTGGAACCCGAGACCTACGAAGGTAGACTAATATCCGTTCCCACCTGGATTTACCACGGCACAGGCGATGAGGTCATTCCCATTGAGGTCATTAAGGATATCGGGGCAAAGCTATTTAAGAATCTCACATTTGTTGAATTGAATGACGATCACAATCTTCACTCGACCTTCAGGGACCTACCATGGGAAGAGCTTCTCTCTTAAATTGTTAAGGCTCCCTGTAACCTTGTGGCACAGGGTTTCCGTCCAAGTACACCCTTTTACCTTCGTCAAATGCAAACCGCCCTCTGGCTATTAGTTCTAGGGTGCGCGGGAAAATCTTCCAGTCACCCACCTGTTTCAGTCTTTCTTGGTGTTCGGCAACTACCGCTTCAAGGGTTTGGACATCTTCCTTGAGTTTGGCCAAGGGCATGGGAAGGCGCACAGGCAAAGGCTCGGAGACCATTAAGAGCGGCCCTGTATCCACTCCCTCATCTGTCCACAGTGTTGAGGCCCGGATTTCTCTCTCCCCCGCCAAGATGGCGTCCCGTACCGCATGATCCCCGGTATATTTTCTCTTTCCATCATGGGTTAAGATGGATAAGTCCGCCGGATGAACGTTCACGCATCCCTTGAGCGTTATGTAGCTCATGTATCCCCCAAGTGCAATCACATCAATGTCAAAGGCCTCAATCAGTCTTTGTGCAACTGAATCATACTCCTTGCGGGCTTTAAGCCCATCAGGTGTGAGGATACTTCTTTTCAGGCCTTTGAGCCTGTGGAACATCCTAATATCGTAGCTGAAATATGGGAGGCCATGTTCATAGGCTATGGTTTCCCCATTGCATGAACCATCGGAGCGGTCTGAAAAAATGAAGATGACCTCATAGGGCGGGGTCCCTTCCTTTTGCTTAAGCGCCATCTGGTGCTCGAGCAACCTCCTTATGTTGCTCCCCGAGCCTGACATAAACGCCGCTACGCGCATGGGTCGTCCCAGCTTTTGAGGATCAAAAATAGGTCTCAATGCCATACTATGACTTTAACTCCTCAAGCCATTAAGGCTTCTATTGGTTTTATGTGGTAAGGATCATTCTGTTCAATGGCCGCAAGAACACTGCCGCCACCGGTAAAATAATAGGTGTCTGCAGAATCAAGTCCCACCAGGTACTGCCTCGGTGCCAGGTTCTTGAGTTCCTGCAAGGTATCTCCCCCACCAAAAAGCTTTGTTGCGTCGTGGTTATCGAAGATGATCTGGTAAAGGCGGGCCGACCCCTCATGGAAAAAGGGCATGAGTCCCACCACGGCATTGACGAATATAGTTTTTGCACTAAGTATAGCTTCTTTAACGGATGGTAACTCAAAGCACTCAGGGGCTACATCAACTATGTAGTTGATCTTTCCGTTCTTTTTCATTTCTTCCAGGGAAATTTTTCTCCACTTTCCTTCCTCTCTGCCGTCTGTGATTTCAGATTCGACCATGTAAGGAAGTTCCAGGATCTTATTCTCTTTTTCGTCCATTTGGACCAGTTCCTTGGCCATATTAATCTCTTCTTCTGACACTCCCTGTATGTGGATGCCGTATTTAGCAGAAAGGTAGGTATTATATATCAGGCCTCCCAGGATTAAGTGGTCCACTTTCTTGTAAAGGGCCTTAAGGGGACCGATCTTGGTATCGTATTTTGCTCCTGCAATTACGGCCACATAGGGATGGGTAGGATTCAAAACCAGGTCTAGGTGGATAAGCTCTTTTTGGAGAAGAAAACCAGCATAGGAAGGGAGTTTCATGGCAATATCGTAAGTGGATACGTGGGCTTGCCATGAACCGAAGGCGTCGTTTACAAACAAATCAGCCAAGGAAGCGAGCTCATTGCAAAAGGCCTCCCTTTCCTCTCCCTTTGACTGTTCTCCCAGAAACCACCGAGTGTTGGGAAGATAGATCATCCCAATCGTTCCCTTTTTTAAGTCCTCAATCGCGGTGCGGACGGATTCATCAATGTGGACAATACCTTTGGTGCCCTCTGGAGCAAAAGCGGGTATGTGGATATCAATGGGCAACTTGTTACGGAGGTATTTGACTATTGGCTCTACAGAAAGACTATCGTCGCATCTAATCTCGCCCGTTTTCTTGTCTCTGGGCCGACCAACGTGGGTCATCAATATGGGTCTGCCACCCTTTTCCACTACCCCATAAAGGGTGCCCATGGTGGCCTCTATCCGATATGGATCCTTTATTTTCCCCTTCTTGACCACGTTGTGATCCACTCGCACCAATACGATCTTGTCTTTCATATCCGCATCCTGCATGAGGCGCAAGCGAGGGTGCAACTTGCTATTTTCCATTTCTACCCTCCCTCCTTTCTCCTTTGGCCTTGTAACCTTATTATTAGAGCGTATATGATTGTTTATCCCACTAAATATAATATTTTTCAACACCATGGAAAAATATCGAAAAATTCTTATCATCAGGCCCGGGGCTATTGGTGATACGTTGATGCTCTTGCCCAGTATCAAGATCCTCACACAGCACAGTCAGGTTTACGTGGCTGGTAGAAGACCTGGAATCAATTTCCTCTTCCCCCATACAAGCGAGTGCTTTGATATGGACGAATCCGCCTGGCACAAGCTTTTCCTCAGATCTCCGGCTCCAACCGGGCTGCCACCGAGCGGGGTGAATTTGGTCGCATGCTTTATTAATGACCCTAAGGGCATGATATGGCGTAATCTTAGATTTCATTATCCAGGTGCTGAGATTTTTGTCTTCCCGTCCTTGCCCGAGCAGTGCCTTAAGATGCATGTTGCCCAATATGTGGCCTACTGTCTACAGAGCTGCGGGGCTGGGATCGATAGCTATGAGGCGATTGAGCTTGCCTGCAAGAGTCCGCTACTCGTGGAAAAAGACCAGGGCCTGGTTAGGCAACACCTTATGTTGCACCCTGGTTCTGGATCCAGGAAGAAAAACTATCCCTTGTTCTTCTGGGTTGAGCTAATACAAAAAATAACACTGCGGTTTGAAGATTCAAGGATCAAAAAAATCGTACTGCTTGGGCCTGCTGAGCAGGATATAAAGCCTTATTTTTCAGATATTGCTAGCACCTGGGAATGGGAGATCGCTGATATCCCATCACCGGAGGCCTTGCTTGGCCTGATGCGTGAGACAGAAATATTTGTTGGTCACGATAGCGGAATGAGCCATCTTGCGGCGATGGTAGGGGCCCGTACCATCGTGTTGTTCAAGTCCACGGACCCTTCAATGTGGCGGCCTCTTGGCCCCAGGGTTGTAGTTATAAAGGAGGGAAAGAATGAGGAGAAGACCTTAGTCAGGGTTTTTGAGCAACTCAATTTGAATACCTTGCCAGCTGTTAGTAGATAGATTATAGTTTGATACAAAGTTAGGTGAACTTTTCTAAATTATATAAAAGGTTAATAAAGGAGGCTCGCTATGGAAAGGATTGAAATTATCGTGGCAAGAGAGATTCTGGATTCCCGGGGTAACCCCACTGTTGAGGTGGAAGTAGGGCTGAGTGATGGGGCATTTGGCCGGGCTGCCGTACCTTCAGGCGCTTCAACTGGGAAGCGCGAGGCAGTTGAGCTCAGGGACAAGAGAAAGAAGAGATACAATGGTAAGGGTGTGGAGGGAGCCGTCAAAAACGTCAATGAGGTTATTGCACCTGCCCTGCTGGGTATGGACGCGATGGACCAGAGGTTGGTGGACCAAACGATGATAGAGCTTGATGGGACCAAGAACAAGGGCAGGTTAGGTGCGAATGCCATTTTGGGTGTATCGCTTGCAGTGGCAAGGGCTGCGGCGGATTCAGCAGGGCTTCCTTTGTACAAGTATATTGGGGGGACAAATGCTTGTGTATTACCCATGCCGATGATGAATATTTTAAACGGTGGCCTCCATGCTGCCAACAATGTTGACCTGCAAGAATTCATGATAGTACCTAAGGGAGGAAAAACCTTCAAAGAGGCATTGAGAATTGGGGCCGAGGTGTTTCATGCCCTGGCTTCTGTGCTCAAAGAAAAGGGGCATTCCACTGCGGTAGGGGATGAAGGAGGTTTCGCCCCTAATTTGTCCAGTAATGAAGAAGCACTGGAGATGATATTGGTAGGAATTAAAAGGGCGGGATATAAGCCGGGGAAAGACGTGGTTTTGGCGCTGGATCCAGCTTCGTCATCTTTTTACAAAAACGGCAAGTATGTATTTTGGAAATCGGATCAATCTGTGCGAACAGGAGAGGAAATGATTGAGTATTACCAAAGCTTGGTAAAACGGTATCCCATTTTCTCTATTGAAGACGGATTGGCAGAAGAAGATTGGAAGAACTGGAAAAAGATGACAGAAAGGATGGGAGACAAGATCCAAATAGTGGGAGATGACCTCTTTGTTACAAATACCAAGCTCATAGCAAGGGGTATCAAGGAGGGCTCGGCCAATGCGGTCTTGATCAAGCTGAACCAGATCGGAACCCTCACCGAGACCCTTGAAGCCATAAACATGGCCCACAGAGCGGGGTGGAACGCTGTAGTATCCCATAGGTCTGGTGAGACAGAAGATACGTTTATCGCTGATCTTGTAGTAGCCGCAGGCACTGGACAAATTAAGACAGGTTCCCTTTGCCGGTCTGAGAGGATTTGCAAGTACAATCAGCTTCTCAGAATAGAGGAGGAGTTGGGTGACGCGGCGGTGTTCGGGTGGGAAGCCTGAACCGCTAACGATATAAAGCACTTGACATACTAAAATTTTCGTTGTTAAGATCGCGGCAGTTGCGTGGTTGTCGGGTAGGATCCGCTCGGAAGCAGCCTTACTGCCTCGCCAGAGCGACCGCCTGACTCTTTTAACCATGATAGATTCAAGAAAGGAGGTTGGCGCTTTGGCAGAGGGAGTAGTAAAATGGTTTAGTGCTGCGAAAGGCTATGGCTTTATTAAGCAAGAGGATGGCCAGGATCTTTTTGTTCACTTCTCCTCCATAAACATGCCTGGGTACAAGACACTCATGGAGGGTGATAGAGTGAGCTTTGAGGTTGAAGAGACTGACCGAGGGCCACAGGCAAAAAATGTTACAAAGCTATAGCTTTTTGACGTAGCAAGGCGAGAGGCAACCTGCCGAAGGTTGCCTTTTTGTTTTCGGTCAATAAGATTAGCTCAAGTTCATTGTAATGTTGGTGAGAGGCCAAGATCCCCCCACTCATATTGACATAGCGCAACGATCACTATTGCCGCTGTTTCTGCCCTGAGTATCCGACAACCTAAGCTTACGGGGACAAACCCTGCATTTGTGGCTTGCCTCAATTCAGCCCTCGAGAAGCCACCCTCGGGGCCCACTATTGCAGCAACGGTCTTCCTTGGGTGTTCATCGCGAAGAATCGACCTTAGCTCACGTGCACGTTCCTGCTCCCAGAGTATCAATTTGAAGACTTTATCGTCGCTAAACTTCGCGAGGATATCGGCAAAACTAGCGACCGGTTGGATCTCAGGTGGCTTGATTCTTCCTGACTGCTCTGTCGCGTTTTTGGCAATCTCATGCCAGTGTCTCAACTTGTTTTGTTCTCTCCTGTTGTCAAACTGGACTATGGTTCGTTGCGAGTGGAATGGAATGATGGTGCATACCCCTAGCTCAGTTGTTTTCTGGATCACTAGGTCCATATTCTTGGCCTTTAGGATGGCCTGACAAAGAATAACATCAACGGGAGGTTCTTTTGGGCCAGGCGCTGGTTGAAGAATCTCTATTTCTACGGTTGATGACTTGAGTGAAAGTATTTTGCCCCGGTAACAGGAGCCGTGGGGGTCAATGAGCAATAACTCATCACCGGGTTGCATTCTGAGAACCCGTATGATACGTTTTGCACTCTTCCCACCAATAGAAATTTTATCTGCGGACAATGGGATATGGTCAACAACGAAACGTCTCACCTTAATGCCCCCCTGCCTCTCCTCTTTTCAATATAATTGCAGCCCATTCCCCCATATTTTCTATTTTATTAAGGTTCAATCCCTCGGATTGAAATTCATGCACCACCTCTTTTACTTGATCTTTGAGAAGACCTGAAAGGATAAGGGTTCCACCGAAGGCAGTAACAGTTGAGAGTTTTTCCTTCAACTGCATAATGTCTTCATAGACAAGATTTGCGGTTACAACGCTGTAACTTTCTACTAGGTTTTCCAGTGGCTTGAGAGAAAAAACGATGATATGGTTCACATGGTTAAGTCTTGCATTTCGTTTGGCCCACCTCAGCGCTTCCGGATCTATGTCTATTGCCAAGATCCTGGTAGCGCCCAGAACCGCCGCATATATTGCCAGGATACCGCTTCCAGTACCCACATCTAACATGTCCCACTTTGGCTGGTGCTGGGCCACATCTTCCAAGGCCTGCAGGCACATTATAGTAGTGGGATGTTTCCCGGTTCCAAAGGCAGGGCCGGGATCCATGAACAGCACTTTCTCTGTTGTCGGCCCATTGGGTTTTTCCCAGGCAGGCACGATCGTGAGCTGGCTGCTGACCCTTTGTTGGCTAAAAAATTTTCTCCAGTTTTCGGCCCACCCCTGATTTTCAATGTGCTTCACTTGCATACGAGCCTCCCTTGAGCGAGGGAAGAAGCGGTGAACCTGGTGGATGTATCTGCTTATTGATTCGAGGGTATGTTTAGAGTCCTTGACCCCCGGGAAGTACGCTTTAATGAGCAGGCGATTTTCATCTGATAGTGCCGTGCCCGTGCAGTTCAGTTCAAACAAATAGGAAACAATGGCTTCATGAAGCTCGAGATCGGCTTCAATCCTCACCTCTATCCAATGTTCGCTTTTTGTGTTGCGATCCATTGGAGGGACACCTCGTCAGTGACAAAAATGCCCACCCCAAGGGCGGGCATTTGGTTCCCAGTCAAGTAAGGCCTTGTTTCAAGCCTTGATAAATTCATAGGAAAGTTGGCCGTTTGGGAGCTTTATTGCCTGGGTTTTCATTTCCATCCCTATCTTGAGTTCCTCTTCGGGCAGTTCTTTGTTTATTCGCCCGAATACCTTGTACTCTCCGTAATCGAGAAGGGCTATGCAATACGGCAGATCAGCCTCAAAGCCCAGCGGGGCGTACTGGAGTTGGCTGTAAGTTACCAGTTTTCCAGTACCGGATATCTCGAACCATTCCATGCTACTCTCAAGGCAGTGGCAGCAGTCTGCCCTAGGAGGGAAATATTTACGTCCACAGCCTTTACACTGCATGCCCATGACTTTCCCTTGTTCAAGAAATTCAACAAAGTCGTTGACCTTTGTTATGCCGGTAAAACTCACTATGCCAAACTTCTTAAATCTGTCGTCTATTTCCTTTTTTTTCTTAGCCATGCTCTACCTCCCCAGAATCGTCACATTGCCATACAACCCGACACCGCCAATATTGTGGACGAGACCTATTTCGGGGTCCTTTACCTGCATATCACCCGCCTCACCCCGCAACTGGAGCACAATGGTCCTTATTTGAGACCCACCGGTAGCACCCACGGGATGGCCCTTTGACAAAAGCCCGCCGTCAACATTTACTGGAATGCTGCCCTCTTTGTAAGTCTCTTTAGACCGAATGAGTTCTTTGCCCTCTCCAGGCTCGGCGAAGCCAAGATTCTCGTATGCCATTAGCTCGGCGATGGTGAAGCAGTCATGCACCTCGGCCACGTCTATGTCTTTTGGGCCTACTCCAGCCATCTCGTAAGCCTGTCTTGCGGCTTCCTGAGCCACGGTCAGTCCGGTAAAAAGGTCTCGGCCTGCCAAATTGACAGCAGTGGAGGCGGCGCCAAGGCCAAGTATCCACACCGGCTTATCACTGAGGGCTTTTGCCTTTTCCTCGTTGGCCACGATGACGCAGGAAGCGCCGTCGGCGTTCGCGCAGCAGTCGCCTACCCGCAATGGGCTGGCAACAGGACCGGACATGGGACTCTCGGGATCGGAAAACATTTCAAGGGTGACGGGTTTCCTATACACTGCCTTGTCGTTGATCTGCCCATATGTAGAAGATTTTACCCTGATAAGCGCGAGATCTTCAGGGGTTGTACCATACTTTTCCATGTGGGCCCTGGCATACATAGCATAGTATGCGGGCATCATGGTACCAAAAGGGCTTTCCCACTGGATATCCGCGCCCCTGCCCATCCTTTCCTGAGACTCTGCTGATGAGATTTCTGACATCTTTTGAAATCCAATAACTGCCACCACGTCATGAAGTCCGGATTTAACGAGAGAGTAAGCCACCCTCAGGCCCATGCTGCTGGAGGAGCAAAGGCTCTCCAGGTAACATGTCGGCTGCGGAATCAGGCCTAAGTATTCGGCAAATACCCCTGCCGGGGACCTCTGTTTGTCGTATTCAGGCGCAGAACAGACTATGGACGCGTCAATGTCTTTAACTGTCAATTGTGCGTCATTCATGGCTTCCTTAAAGCCTTCGAAGGCCAGCTCTCTTATCGAGCCCGGATAACCTCTTACAAAGGCGCTTTGCCCGACTCCTATGATCGCAACTTTTCCCATAAATAACCTCCGCTAATTCATTGCATTGCTGGATAACTCACTAACCAGTAATGGTCTACCTGGTATTTTAATTGCAATGCGAGTATAGGTAAATAAAAGGACGGGGTCAAGGAAAAGCAGGGAACTGTGGAATGGCCCAGTTGTCCAGAGCCCTGAAGTTGTTGCAGGTAGGCCACACTTGGCCCATGGCATAAAATAGGAGGAGGTGGGGGAATGAGCATTCGTTTTGTATACATCACGGCAAGTAGTGAAGAGGAAGCAGAACGTATTGGAAGAAAGATTGTGGAACATAGGCTTGCTGCATGTGCCAATATTGTCAAATCTATAAGATCTTTTTATTGGTGGGAAGGAGCCGTGCAGGAAGACAATGAAGCCGTTTTGATTCTCAAGACCAGGCAAGAACTCATGGAAGAGCTTATTGAAAAGGTAAGATCGCTCCATAGCTACGATGTTCCATGCATTGTCAGCCTCCGTGTCTTGGAGGGAAATCCGGAATTTCTGAAATGGGTTGAGGAGGAGACAGGGCTGCCCAAATAGAATGGACGCCTTGACGGACTGAGCTTTGTTTTTTATGGTAACGTTTTGGTTTTATTAAGTCTAATTCCGTTTATGCCCGTGTTCATTAAATCTCACTGTACAGGCCTCTTTGTTGGAAAGGCTGGCTTTGAAAGGGAATGGCAATGATAGAGGTGAAAAATCTTTCAAAGTTTTTCGGGCAAATCATCGCTGTAGATGATATCTCGTTCAATGTAGGCAGTGGAGAAGTACTTGGGTTCTTGGGCCCCAATGCAGCCGGTAAATCCACTACCATGCGTATGATAACAGGCTTCCTTCCCCCGACTCTGGGGACAGCCGTTATAGGGGGGTATGACATTGTCGAAGACCCCATCAAGGCAAGGAGGTTTATGGGGTATCTTCCTGAGAACGCACCGGTTTATGGTGATATGACAGTAAGCTCGTTTTTGCGCTTTTGCGCTGAAATAAGGGGATTCAAGGGACGAAATAAACAGAAGAAGGTCGAAGAAATTATTGAGAAATGCTTTTTGAGTGATGTGAAGTACCAAAGTATAAACACGTTATCCAAGGGGTACAAGCAAAGGGTCTGTTTTGCTCAAAGCATTATACATGACCCAAAGTACCTCATTATGGACGAACCTACCGATGGCCTGGATCCCAATCAGAAACACGAAGTGAGAACTATGATCAGAGAGATGGCAAGGGAAAAGACCATAGTGCTTTCCACGCACATCCTCGAAGAGGTGGATGCGGTCTGTACGAGGGTTGTCATAATCGCACGCGGAAAAATTGTGGCCGATGACACGCCTCAGGGCCTCAAGGCTAGGTCCCCGATTCATGGCACATTTCGGGTCAGAGTCGAGGCCCTGCCAGGTTGGAGTGACAAGGATTTAGATAGTCTGCGTCAGAGGCCCGGGGTCAAGGAGGTTGAACTCTTGTCTAAGAATGATAACCAATTAGATCTCAGAATCTACCCCTTGGATCAGCAGATAAATGCCCAACAAGTCATAGGAATCCTCACAGCGGCTAATCTCACGATTTCATCGCTGTCTCGAGAAGAAGGCAGGCTAGACAGCGTTTTCAGAATGATAACCACCTCCATCTGACTCTTAAAAGGAGCAGACAAAATGAGCTGGTTTTGGACAAACACAAGAGCTATTGCAAAAAGAGAGCTTGGGAGCTACTTTGGTTCTCCTGTTGCTTACGTTTTTACCATTATTTTCTTACTCCTTTGCGGATTTTTTACCTTCTCCGTGAGCCGTTTCTATGAGACAGGTCAGGCGGATCTAAGGACCTTTTTCGGATGGCTCCCATGGATATTCCTTTTTCTGGTGCCAGCGGTCGCCATGAGGTTGTGGGCTGATGAAAGACGAAGTGGAACATTAGAGCTCGTGTTGACCCTGCCTGTGACCTTGGCTCAGGCTGTTTTAGGGAAATTTATTGCTGCATGGATATTCGTTTCTTTCGGGCTTTCCTTAACATTTCCTTTTGTATTTACTGTGCTCTATTTGGGTAATCCGGATTTAGGAGCCATCGGGGCTGGGTACTTTGGGGCCTTTCTCATGGCAGGGGCCTATTTAAGCGTAGGAGCCATGACGTCCTCATTCACCAGGAATCAGGTAATAAGCTTCATAGTATCAGTGGTCATTTGCCTATTCTTTGTCTTGGTGGGATGGGCGCCCGTGACCGAGGCCCTTTCCGGTTGGGCACCCCTTTGGCTCATTGATATTGTTTCTGGCTTTAGTTTCATGACCCATTTTGCCTCACTTGCCAGAGGGGTAATAGATCTTCGAGATGTCGTATACTTTGTCTCGGTAATGGGATTCATGCTTTTTGCCAATGCTGTAATACTTCAATACAACCGCTCGATATAACAGGAGGTCTTGGCATGGCAGGAACGCCAAGGAAGGATTTGCAAAAAAGATTGACTTCCCTTGTGGGCCTGGTCATTGTGTTTCTAATTATAATCTTGATTAATGTACTTTTGTCCTTTGCGAATGTAAGATGGGACGTAACTGAAGAGCGTATCTATTCACTATCACCCGAAACTCAAAAAATTTTGGCCTCCGTTTCGGTTCCTGTCACTATTAAATTCTTTTACAGCAGAAGCAATAAGAACCTTCCAAATGAACTAAAGCTCTACGCGAGGAGGGTGAGGGAGTTCCTCACAGAGTACCAAAGGGCAGGGAAAGGGAAGATAAGAGTGCAGGACTTTGATCCTAGACCCGACACGGACGAGGAAGATTGGGCCCAGAGATACGGCCTTAAGCCGATTGAGCTGCGCTCAGGGGATAAGATCTATTGCGGCTTAGTTTTTGCCGCGGCCGATCAGGAGGAAGTGATCCCCTTTGTGGATCCGGCAAGAGAGGAACTACTCGAGTACGACATCACCAGAAATATTTCCAGGGTTCAAAGTGCTAAAAAAAAGACAATTGGAATCATGAGCACATTGCCGGTCTTTGGGGTGCCGACAAACAGGGCAACCCAGATGCCGTCTCCTCCTTGGCTGTTCGTGTCCGAACTTAAAAAGACATATAAGGTGAAGAACATCAGCATCTCGACGACTAAGATTGACGATGATGTGGACCTGTTAATCATAATTCATCCGAAAAACCTCGGGGAAAAGGCCCTGTATGCCATCGACCAGTTTGTGCTCTCAGGCAAAAATGCCATTGTATTCGTGGACCCTTACTGTATTATCGATAGACCACAGCGGGTCAGCGGGTTCGTGCCCCCGTCGTGGTCAAATCTTGAGAGGTTGTTCAAGGCCTGGGGAGTCAAAATGGATCCGTCAAAGGTGGTAGTGGACATGGATCAGCCTACAGCACTCAGGACCATGGATAACCGCATAATCAGAAATCCCCTATGGATTACAGCAAGGCACGAGACTTTTTCGAAAGTGGACGTGGTGACCTCTAAGCTTCACAAGTTGCTTTTTCCAATAGCGGGCGCCTTGGAGAAAGATGCTGGAAGCAAATACGGGTTTGAGCCACTTGTACAGACAAGTAAGGATGCAGCGCTCATTGAGTCTTTTAAGGCCAGTTTCGGGGTAGAAGCCATACGCAGGGAGTTTTCACGTGCGTCCCGGCCCTTTACTCTCATCGCCAGAATTACCGGCAAGTTTAAGACAGCCTTTCCATCGGGGCCACCCACGCAGAAAGACGGGAAGGGCAAGGCCAGCAAGGCTGGTGTGAAAGGAGCCCAAATAAGGGAGGCAAGCAAGGAATGCAACATAATAGCGGTGTGTGACGCTGACATGCTTGCAGACAAGTTCTATGTGCAAAAACAGAGCGTGCTTGGACTTGTTTTTACAAAGATGTTCAATGACAATCTCAATTTTGTCTCCAATGCCTGCGAGGTCCTTACAGGAAGTGATATTCTCATAGGGATACGTTCCAGGAGCAGGTATGAGAGGCCTTTTACGAAGGTACTTGAGCTTGAACGTCGTGCCCGGCAGCGGTGGTTATCAAAGGAGCAGGAACTTGCTAGACAGGCGGAGGAGACTAATCAAAAACTCAGGGAGTTAGAAAAGCAGAAGGACCCATCTCAAAAAGTGCTTATCAGCCCTGAGCAGAGAAGAGAAATAGCCAAGTTCAGGGACAGACGTAGGAGGATTAATAAAGAGCTGAGGGAGGTGAGAAAAAACTTGAGGGCAGACATTGATACCCTTGGCATGAGGCTGAAAGCCATAAATATTTTCCTTATGCCTCTCTGTGTCGCGATCGCCGGGATTGTTTTCGCCTTTTATAGGAAGAGGAGGACTTGGCGCAAATGAAGATGAGAACGCTCATATCCCTAATATTTGTTTTGGCCACCTTTGCTTTGGCGGTTACTGTCCTCGTGCATAGGAGAGTACCTAGTGAGGAGCAATGTGCCCTGGGAAAAGAGCTTTTTAGGGATTTGGACGTGAATAGTATTGCCTGTATTACGATTCAGGGCCCGACAGAGCAGCTCGGCCTTGTAAAGGGGAAGGAGCGCTGGGGCGTGGTGCAACGGTATGGATATCCGGCAGATTTTGCCAAGATCAAGGAGCTGGTTACAAAAATAGTGGAGCTGAATGTGGGAAGGAGCTTTAGTGGGAACTCCGAGGTGTTGTCAAGGCTCCAATTAATTTCGCCACTTGGAAAAAAACGGGATCCCGAGGAGTGTGGAACATTGTTAATCTTTAAGGACAAGGAAGGGAATCAACTCGGGGGGATTATAATAGGAAAGGCACACAGAGCCGGGGAAGGACAAATAGGCTCGAGCGGCCAGTATGTTAGATTTCCTGATGACGACATGGTTTACCTGGTGGATAAAAGCTTCGCCTTTATGGAGACAGATCCTAAGGTTTGGCTTGCGAGGGAACTGCTAAAAGTAGAACCCGTGAAAATAAAGCGCATTTCCTGTTTTAAGGGGGACGGAAAAGCGGTTTATGTCTTGGAACGCAAAGCAAAGGGCAAGGATTTCGAGGCCACAGGAGTTCTCAAGGCAAAGGAGCTTGACAGGTCCAAGATAAGAAGGTTGGAAAGAGCTATTTCTTTCTTGACTTTGCTCGATGTGGCCGGCCGCAACCCGGATGTAAAGGGCCCTGGTACGGATGGCAAGGCATACGTGAGTTATGAGCTTTTTGATGGGACGGTTTATAAAATATTTCCTAGCAGGGTAAAGGTTAATGGTAAGGACGAATATCATTTGAGAATAAGAGTAGGGTATATTTCTTCAGGAAAGATGACACTTGGCGAAGACGTATCGGACAGATCTGGGATTACAGGGGCGGGAACAACGGCAGCCAGGTCAGAGGTTCAGGACAAGGCAAGGCAATTAAACGAACAACTGAGCCCTTGGGTCTTTGTGGTATCAAAATGGGTGGCAGATGCGTTTATCACGGACCCGGAGAGACTAGTGGGGAAAAAAGGTGCAAAGGAGTCCCAACCCCGTAAAAGTAAACCAACTCAGGGAAAAGGCTGATAAGCTACGTACCTGTCTTGCGAAGCTTGGATCAGTTGTTGTCGCCTTTTCCGGTGGTGTTGACAGTACCTTTTTGCTGGCAGTGGCGGAACAGACCCTTGGTAGCGACAACGTCTTAGCTGTTACTGCAACCTCACCTATTTACCCTTCTCGTGAAAGGCAGAAAGCCCAAGAGTTTACGAGGAGCAAAGGTATCAGGCACTTGATCGTTCCTACCAATGAAATGGAGGATCCTGCCTTTGTTTCAAATGGCCCGGATCGCTGTTATCATTGCAAGAGGCTTCTAATGAAGCAGCTTTCTGAAATTGCTGAGAGCAGTAAGTTTGCCCATATTGCCCACGGCGCAAACAAAGATGATTTGTCAGATTTTAGGCCGGGTTTTCGTGCGGCCCAAGAGGCGGGCGCGGTGGCACCCCTGGTGGATGCAGAACTTGGAAAGGACGAGATAAGATATTTGTCTAGGCAAATGTGCCTACCTACTTGGGATACCCCGTCCATAAGCTGTCTTGCGGCAAGGATTGCATATGGTGAGCTGATAACCCGGGAAAAGCTGGGCATGGTAGAGCAGGCTGAGGACCTTCTTTTTGAAATAGGGTTCAAGCAAGTGCGGGTACGCCATCATGGAACGGTTGCAAGAATAGAGGTCAGAACCGATGAGGTGGAGAAATTTTTTGCAAAGGATTTAAGAGATAGGGTCGTTTCGAGATTCAGGCAGATAGGGTTTAAACACATTTCTTTGGATTTAGAGGGGTATGTAAGCGGAAAGATGAACCGCGACCTAAAAGATTACACAGATAGCGTTTGACGCGAAATGGGTAAAGAGGGGTAGAAAAAATGGGGTATCCGTACTACTAAATGCGAATACCCCGCCATGGTGAACAAGGTGATTAAACAACCGTTACGTTGACTGCTGCGGGACCTTTTGTGCCCTGCTCGATGTCAAAGGTGACTCGGTCGCCTTCGCGCAAGGTCTTGAAACCGCTGCCGTTGATGCCGGTATGATGTACAAATACATCAGGACCGTCTTCCTGCTCGATGAATCCGTAACCCTTCTGGTCGCTAAACCACTTTACGATTCCATTTGCCATAGTGACACCCCCTTTCCTTCTGTGATTTTCCTGGTTCCAAACTTCAGGGGCCACTCTGTCAAATGGATCCTACCTGAGTACGAAACCACTCCCCGCCAGGGACTCCTCCCTAAACGGACCATTTCACAATAAACCCTTTTGTCAAAAAAGCAAGCTTTTTTCGTCTCAGCGGAGCAAAATATTTTTTTGGGGGATTTCAGACTAACATATAACGGCAGTGGTGGAAAAGGGCCTGAGAGTGTTGCTTGTATTCAGAAGATAACAGACTTCCGGCATTGATTTTCGGTGCCGTCCATGATGAAATAGAAAAAATATTGAATGACACCCAAGGCAGGCGTAACAGGCCGTCGTCTCTCGAAGGCCTGTGTTATGCAGCATTCTAGAATCCGCGCTTAAACGAAGAATGTGATCAACAAAACGGCACTTGAATGTTATTGTCACTTTGTGGTAATAAGTCCCAGAGAATTAAAACATAGGCGGTTTATTATGGGATACAAGATCGTGCTAAGGGATGCGTACAAAGGATATACGCTAGATCAAGATAAGCTCTTAACTCCTGAAGAGACTGTCAATCGGTTCAAGAAAAAATTGAAAGAAGTGGACCTTGACATACTGGAAAGGACCATAAGGATCGACCAGGGAAGACTTGACATCCCTGTCTACTTTAGTGTGTGCGGCAGCGATGCTCGCAAGGTCATTGGCACCAAGAAACAAATGGGTAAAGGCGGAACCCCTCAGCAGGCAGAGGCCAGCGCTGTGATGGAGCTTGCTGAAAGATTCAGCTTTTTTAGCTTTTGCAAGAACGAGGGCAACTTTTTTGTGGGTACCTATGATAGAGTTAAAGACAAGGCATTGCCCTTTGAAAAGATCGCGAAGTCAGTTCATGACAATTCCTCGGATATAGAAATTGCTGAAAAGGTATTTTCCAGCGTTCCGCTCAAATGGACCTGGGGATACAACCTCACCGCACAGGAACCTGTTTTGATTCCTTTTGACTGGTTTTACGCGATAAACGAGTTCAATGGACCATCCGCGGGCAACTGTGTCGAAGAAGCCATACTTCAAGGGATTTGCGAGGTTGTGGAAAGGCACGTGTCATCACTTGTGAGCAGAAACAGGCTCGCGGTTGCCGGTATAGATCTATCTTCGTGTACTAGCGGTGTGGCCCGAGATCTAATAGGGAAATATGAGAAGGCCGGGATAAGGTTGTTTGCCAATGACTTCACCCTTGATACGGGAATTCCCTCTGTAGGCGTTTTGGCATATGATCCGTCGACGTTTCCAGAGCGCAGTGAAATAGTTTGGACCGCTGGCACAACCCCGAGCCCTGAGAAGGCCTTGATAAGAGCCCTTACTGAGGTGGCACAACTGGCCGGGGATTTTGATACTGTATCCAAATATGTGGCAAGCGGTTTGCCGAAGTTACAGAGTCTGGAAGAGGCCGGTTTTGTCACCCATCCGCGGCAAACCGTGAATATTAATGACCTTTCTGACCTTTCAAATGAAAATATAAGGGTAGAAATAGAGAATTGCGTAAACGCCCTGAGTAGGATTGAGCTGGAAGTGATCGAGATAGACGTGACGCATCCACTTTTGGGCATACCCTCCTTTTACACAATAATCCCAGGTGCCCATTTTCGTGAAAGAGCGGCTGGCACTAGCGTGGGAATGTTTAGCGCTAAATTGGTCGCGGAATCCTCTGACAAACACTGGGCGATTTCTCGTTTAAAATGGATGAAAACCTTGATGCCCAAGAGATATTATATTTATTTTTATCTGGGTCTTTGTCACATGTCTATTTGTGAATACCGCGAGGCAGTAACATACTTTGAAGAATCATTGGCCCTTGAGCCGACCAAGGAAGACGTTGCTACCATATATTCCTACATGGGCGTGGCATTAAAAGAGATGGGAGAGTTTAAAAAAGCCCTTAAAGCCTTGGAAGAGGCTGAGCATGCTGATTCTAGCAGGACGGATGTATATAACCTTATGGGTTTTTGTTATTTCATGCTGAAGGAGCATGAAAAGGCAATCTCCTGTTTTCATAAAGTCCTGGAGCTTGATCCAACCTCGGCTATAGATTACGCAAATATCGGTTCCAATTACAGGGAACTGGGCCGAATGGAGGAGGCTATTCAATATTACCAGCTAGCCCTCGAACTTGATCCCACCATTGAATTTGCAAGGGCAAATCTGCAAAAGCTGATTAATCAGGCCAAGGATGATCGCCCATAGTACTTGCCTTGATAATTCACACCCAGACGGCCTGCAACTCGGTTCAATCAGGCTTTCTTGACATTTGTCTTGGAGTGATTATGTTTCTTGGTGCCGATTTTTGCCCGAGCCGAGCCCCGGGACGCCAGTAATTCATCGATATTCATCCCTATCTCCGAAAGGAAAATAAAATATTTGAAATTCTTCCGTTTCTGTGCTTTGTAATGATCTTTGTGACTAACAATATCAGAGTCTTATTAGGCAAAATGCAGGATCTGAATTTGGATTGTCCCCACAGGCTCACATACAGCCTTGGTGAGGAAGTACATTGCTGGCGAAAGGAGGAAGTAGTTGATGGATAGAATAAGGATCGCCATTGCAGGGCTTGGTAATTGTGCCAGTGCTCTGATACAGGGGATCGAATATTACAGGCACAAGTCG
>Ga0164318_10000865_pt1 | contig 25103 bp, 30 predicted proteins | sample GuaBasSedimGuay9_FD_113734 | JGI IMG/M metagenome (GOLD analysis project Ga0164318, IMG submission 113734) | Subseafloor sediment microbial communities from Guaymas Basin, Gulf of California, Mexico - Guay9, Core 4571-4, 0-3 cm | ecosystem: Environmental > Aquatic > Marine > Hydrothermal vents...
CATATATAAACTTATAACGAAAAACAGATCTTTACATAATATTAAATCTTTTAGTATATTTAATCATTCTTAAAATAGAACTACAACCTAAGGAGAAATAGATGCTGCTTGAATTAGAAAGAAGAGAAGTTGTTAAATATGCCCAATTGATGCTTACCAGCGGCCTGGTTGTTGGTACAGGTGGAAATATTTCTGTTTTTAATAGAAAAGAAAACCTGCTCGCCATTACGCCTGGTAGTAAAGACTATATGGATATGGGCCCTGAAGATATAATAGTAGTGGATCTTGATGAAAAAGTAGTAGATGGCAAAGGCAAACCTTCAAGTGAGTTAAAACTTCATACAATTTATTATGCAAATCGTGAAGATATCGATGCTGTTGTCCATACACATTCATTTAATGCTTCTGCATTATCATGTCTTAATAAGGGACTGCCTGCAATTCATTATATGATAGCAAGTGCAGGAGGGAATCTTAGATGTGCTCCATATGCTACTTTTGGTACTAAAGAACTTGCCAAAAATGCACTTGAAGGTATGGTTGGACGAAGAGCTGTCTTGTTGGGAAATCATGGTCTTGTCAGTGGAGCCAGGACAATTGATCAGGCTTATTCCATTGCAAGTCATATGGAATATATTTCAGGATTATATATGACTTGCTTATCTTCAGGTCAGGAAATACAAATTCTTTCGAATGATGAAGTTGAGAATTTGAACAGGCAGTTTGTAGGATATCACTAATATTCCCTCTTAACCGGAAATTATTGTTTTAGTATACTAACAGGAGTAAGTAATTGGAACGAAAAATTGATTCATATCTTCCATTCATATTAAAAAGTATAAATATTGCAAGAATTGAAAATGATACTATTCTAATTGGGGACAGACGCGCCTATCCCTTTAAAAAAGAATTTGTAGCATGTCATTCCATTGAAGAAGTGGCGGTTGCTATTGAAACAATGGTTACCCAGGGTGGAGGCCCTATGAGGGCAGCAATGGTTGCAATGCTGTTTCTTGCAGGAAAAGCAGACCGTGGAGAGATTAAACCCTCTGCTGATATTTTTATTAAAGCAAAAAAACGATTGCAAATTACCAGACCTACTAATACGACTATGGCAAGAATTCTCGAAGATCTTGTAGATATAATATGTAAAGAGATTGAAATTGGTAAATCTTTGGAGTCTGCCGTTCAGGACTATATTGATAATTTCCAAAAAGAGTATGAAAAGAGCTATTTTACTATGGCCGAAATTGGTTCTGGGTTAATTGAAGATGGTGATGGTGTTCTAACAATGTGTTTTGCAGAAACTTCTTTTATCCTTACAATTGCTCTGGCCCTGGAACAGGGGAAGAATATAAAGGTTTATTCTCCTGAAACCAGGCCGTATCTTCAGGGAGCAAGGTTAACAGCTCCATGTTTAATGGAAATTGGAGCAGATGTAACTTTAATTACAGATAGTATGTGTGCTCATGTGATGTCCCAGGGAAAAATTCAAAAGTATATGACAGCAGTCGATATAGTAACCAGTGATGGCTGGGTCGCAAATAAAATAGGCACTTTTCAAAATGCTGTTACTGCAAATTACCATGGTATTCCTTATTTCCCATTGGCTATCGACCCCGATATGACCAGGAAGGGGAGAGAAAGTATTATTATTGAGGAACGTGATCCTGAAGAGGTTAAAATGATAAGAGGTGTTCCCACTACAAGACCGGATATGAAAGCATACTATCCTGCTTTTGATATTGTTCCGCCTCATCTTATATCCGGTATAATTACTCCTAAGGGATTAATTTCTGCTTATGGGCTTGGGAATGTATACAAAAACTGGGGTAAGGAATAATGAAAGCTGCTATTCTTGGAGGAACAGGAGTTTACAGTATAGAGGGAATAAGCACAGTTGATGAGAATGTTGAAACTGAATATGGATTGGTAACAGTTAAAAAAGGCACTGGAAAATGGAAAGATCTATATTTTATTTCAAGACATGGGTTGGATCATACTATTCCTCCGCACAAAATTAATTACAGAGCAAATATTAGAGCTTTAACTCTTTTGGGCATAGAGCGGGTTTTTGCCATATATGCAGTTGGATCCATAACCGATATTGTACCTCCAGGCAGGTTTGGATTAGTTTCCCAGTTTATTGATGTTACCCAGGGAAGAATAAATACTTTCTACGAAGGGGGAAAGTCAGGACTTAAACATACGCCTATGGATGAACCCTATTGTGCTGATCTTCGATTAAAAATACTTACAGCTGCAAAAAAGAGAGGGTTCCCTTTAGCAGATTCCGGTACCTATGTTTGCACAAATGGACCCAGATTTGAAACGCCTGCAGAAATAAAAATGTATAAAATGTTTGGAGCCGATTATGTTGGAATGACAGGTGCTACAGAAACTGCTCTGGCCAGGGAAGCCGGAATACATCTTGCTGCTGTTTCATATTCAATAAACTGGGCTGCAGGAATAAAAGATGATCTTGAATTTATCAGTGACAAAGAGATAGAAGAAACAAAAAATAAATTAACAGAAATAGCCCTGGAGGTACTTTTTGATAAACCTGGGGCATGTCAGTGTAATGCTGAATAGTTACCATTTTTTAAATAAGCTGGTTGCCTGGTTGCCAGTAATCTTGACATTTTCAATATCCAAGTCTATAGTATGACGCTGAATGTTAATGAGGTTTTTCGCTATAATTGGAGGAAATAATGTCTAAAGCACATAGAGGTGTGGGAATTCGGGAGCTTGTTAAGGCCGGCAGAGGAACATGTCCTGTTTGTAAACGAACTGGTGTTAAAGTTCTTTATGAAAACGAAATAAATGAAAAGAAAATTAAGGTTTGTAAAGAATGTAATAAGGCTATTGCCCATGGAAAGAAACAGGAAGCAGTAGCTGCTCTATAATAATTAGGGAGTATTTCTTAATTCATAAAATCCTGTCAAACGGCAGGATTTTTTTGTTTGTAATTTTAAAAAAGAGGATATAACCATGTCATATCAATCTATTCTTATTCTATATTTAATTTTTTTTGGTTTGGATTTTCTGTTTCAAAATTATTTGACAGTTTTAAACATTGGAGAGCTTAAAAAGAACAGTGTTTCTATTCCTGCAATTTTTGCGAACCACATAGACTTTGAGACTTATCGAAAATCAGTAGAATATACCAGAGTAAAAAGTTATTTTACAATATTTTCCGGTATGCTTAGCTCCATAATTCTTTTAGTAATTATTTTAACGGGAACTTTTGGGCGTATTGATCTATTTATAAGTGGTTATGGACTGAATCCCTATCTTGAAGGAATTGTATATATTTTTGTTCTTTCAATATTATTTTACATAATTGGTTTACCTTTTTCTATTTATTCTCAGTTTACAATAGAGGAAAAATTTGGATTTAATAAAATGACTCCTGGTTTGTTTATTAAAGATCAAATTAAAAATCTTGTATTATCCGGAGTTATTCTTTCTTTTTTATTGTTAGGACTTTTTATGTTTATGGATAAAGCCGGTCCCTTTTGGTGGATAATAGCTTCTGTTGGTTTAATTATTTTCCAGTTAGTTTTAAGTATTCTATACCCATTATTTATTGCTCCTCTTTTTAATAAATTTGCTCCTTTACAGGAGGATGATCTTAAAAATTTATTAAAAGTTCTGGCTGATAAACTTAAATTTAGAACTACTGGTATTTTTATTATGGATGGGAGCAGACGAAGTGGGCACTCAAATGCTTATTTTACAGGTGTTGGAAAAGCAAAAAGAATTGTTCTTTATGATACTCTTGTTTCTATACTCAGCAATAAGCAAATAGCAGCAGTACTGGCGCATGAAATTGGTCATTATAAAAAGCATCACCTTATTAAGGGGCTTGTTCTTTCTTTTTTTGTTACAACTCTTGGTTTCTTTGTGGTAAATATTTTTTTAAATTATCTTCCTTTATTTGAAGCCTTTGGTTTTTCCAGAGTATCCTATCATGGTATTTTTGTCATATTAAGTTTTGCTGCCGGGCCATTTACATTTTTTCTGACTCCTCTATTTACAATGTGGTCCAGAAAGCATGAGTACGAAGCAGATGCCTTTGCTGCAAAAAATACCGATTATGGTGAGGACTTAAAAGAGGGGTTGATAATAATGAGTAAGGAAAATTTATCCAATTTAACCCCACATCCCCTTTATAGTTTCTATCACTACTCTCATCCTACAGTAGGTGAAAGAATTAAAGCATTGGATAGGCTTAGTTAATATAACTAAGCCATTTATTCTGTTGTTCCAGCATAAGGTCCACCATCTCTTCCATACGTCTTATATTGGAAATAACAGGATTTACCAGTAAAGCCTGAATAACATACTCTCTTTTACCTGTAAGAACAGCTTCAGCAGTAAGATCATACACCCCTGTATAGTTCCTTAAAAGTGCTCCAAACCCCTTTGGATAATCTGGAAAGGTTATACCCTTTATTTCTGTTTTATGTATACTTGCAGGTACTTCAACAGCTATCCATGATGGAAGATCTGGAATATAACCCTTATTTGGAATATTAACTGCATATTCCTCATATCCTGAATCTGTAACTATTCCTTCCATTACAGGAACAACTCTTTCTTTTAGTTTTAATTCAATTTTTGCTTCCCTTTTTAAAAGTGAGTATCGATAAAATGAGTAAAAATCCAGAATCCCTTTTAAATCAGCAGATTCACCAGCCCATGATATATATTCTCCAAGATGACTATCACCAGTAATTGGAAGATAATTAAATTTATTAAGTATTTCTTTAAATAATGTTCTGTCAGCCCATTCTCTCCTTATATTTCCATTTTTCGGAGATTCAGAGATAAACCGTTTTACGGAACCTTCTGTTTCAGGGATACTGCCTGTTTTTCTGGTATAGTCCCATATATCACTGTACCCTGGTTCATCTTTAAAAAAAACTGGAGCCTTTTTTCTTATATCAGGATAGGCATCTTTCTTTATATCTTTGTAACTTGCTTCAAGAAGAATGCTAAAGTGATTTAATCCAGCAGCTCGTAATTTCAGATTGGAATAATCTGTCTGAAGAATAGTTGGTAAATATCTTTCTAATGAAGCTATTTCATGACACATTCCTATAAATTTTATATCCGGGTATTTCCTTGAAACTGTCGTAACAATTGCTGTCATAGGGTTTGAATAACAAAATACAGTTGCGTTCGGACAAATAGAATCCACATCAGAACAAATCTCAAGAATGGGCGGTATTATTCTTAGAGCATGAAATAAACCTCCTGGTCCACCATTCTCTCCATAGACCTGATTTATACCAAATTCCATAGGAACTTTCCAATCCATATCCCATAGTTCAAATCTATCTCCAACTTCTATAGATATAATAACAAAGTCTGCGCCTTTAAGCGCCTCTTCCCTGGATGTTGTTGCAGTAACAGAGTAGGTTAGATTATTTTTTATAATAAAATCGGAAGCTGTTGATCTTACTTTTTCCAGAGATTCCTTATTTATATCCATTAAAGATATTTCAGCCCCTTCAAGTATTTTACTTTGAAAAATATCTCCAAGAGTTCCGTATCCAAACTGAGCACTGCCTGCTCCAAAAAGTGCGATTTTCAATTTTCCCCTCCTATAAATCTTTACTTAAATTTTCAAATCTTTCCAGAATATTTCCCGATTTATCAATAGACAATCTTTGATTATCTATTTTTACAGGAATTGGTTTAATATATTTAATTTCGTTATTATAAACACCTACAGATAAAATCATAGATTCTTCTGCATATTTCATAGAACCCATTCCTGGAAAAATAAAATTTCCCAGAGAATAAGCAATTAATTTACCCTTCCATTCTTCCATTCCCTGGAGCACATGAGGATGGCTTCCAAAAATTATATCTACTCCTGCATCAATATAGCTTCGATATATATTCTTTTGGTTTTCATTGGGGACAGAGCTCCATTCCTTTCCACCATGGATCATTACAATGTCAAAACTTGAAGAGCTTGTCATGTTCTTTACAGCTTTCATAGTTAATTCACTTTCAAAAAGGATACCTGGTCTGGTATCAGATACCTGTGCCATAGTTCTTCCATCCCAGCCATTTTTTTCCTGAGGATACGCACCAAAAGATAGAACTCTAAATATATTATTATTAAAAATGAATTCAGTATATTCAGAAGCCTCTGTTTTTGTTAATCCAGCTCCTGATGTTGGAATATCTGCTTCTTTTAGAAAGTTTAGTGTATCTCTAAATCCTGGTTCACCATAATCATAAATATGGTTATTGGTTATTGAAAAATAGTCAAATCCTGCTTCTTTTAAAATTGGTAAAACATTTTTATCAAATTTAAAATTGTACGATTTTGGAGTTTTAGTATTGGAATAAGTAATACTACCTTCCAAATTCCCAATCATAAGGTCCTGGTTTTGGAGGATACTAAGGGTATCTCCGAAAATATAATCAGATCCATTATTTTTATACAACAAATTTGTTTCAATCCCACGCTGGGTCATTATATCTCCGGTTCCAGCTACCCAGTTAATTTCAGGGGGAATTATTTCCATTTGCCTGTAATACAATTTTACATTTTCAAACCATGAAGTTAATTCAAGTTTTAATTTATTTTTATCTGTATAATTATCTGGAAAATGCAAAGATAAAACTTTTTCTTCGAAAACGGGATAATTTGTATCTCCAGGATATAATCCCTCAATAGATAGACCCTTAACAGGCAATTTTATTTCATCTAAAGAAAGAAGTTTAAAATTGGATAGTTCGTTATTTTTGATATCAGTTTTAGTGTTATCAAAATTAGTACAGGGAACTAAATATTTTGTTTCAAGTAGTATTATATTATTTGATATTGATGTTTTTTTATTATAGTTAATATTTATTCTTATTTCGGGGATAAGTGTATTTTCCGGATTTTCATATATTAATTGTAATTTTTCAGGAAGAGGGTTGTCTTTTATAATTGTATTCCAAAACATCTGAAGATTTTCAGGAATACTTACTAAAACAGGAGAAACTGTATTTGAACATCCAGAAATAAGGATTATGGAAAAAATATATGCATATTTTGTAATTTTATGATTCTTTGAGGAAATCTTCAACTGTAATTACTCCCATGTTTTTATAGCCTGCAGAAAAAAAACTTTTTAAGGTTTCATGCACAGTTATGTTTGATTCAAGTTGCCCCTGGTTACCAAGAATGGCTTTCATTACATCTTTCAGCAATATTTTATTAAGACTTCTTGCTGGGAGTAGTTTTCTGACCGATTCGTCAGTTTTGTATATAAGGTCGGCTTTTATGAAATTTTCAACTATTTCTTCTATAAGTTCTTCGGATATAGACAGGGTTAATGAAATTTCAGATACAGAAAAATATTCTTTACCTGTATCAAAATTATTGGCAATTAGATGAAATACTGTCAAACCCGTCTCGATAATTACTGATGGTTGCTGTTTTCTAATTGAATCGCCTTTATCCCATCCTGTTTTGTGCTGATGGACATAACTTACCTCAAGAGAAAGAAAAATTATTATCCATATTAAATATAGCCAAAAAAGAAAGATTGGTATAACAGCTATGGATCCATATAGTTTTGACATTCTTATTACATAACCAGTACCCTCAGTGAATCCTCTTCTTGCAATGTCCCACATTACTGTTCCAGCAAGAGCTCCAATAAAACTGCTTTTCAAATTTACTTTTCCCTCTGGAATAGCAGAAATCATCAGAATAAAAGTAAAAAAAATAAAAATTGAAGGGAATAGTACTACAAGCCATCTTAGAATAAACTGAATTTCCGGAACACTGTCTAAAAATCTTCTTAGTGGAGTTGTTAATGTAAAGCTTGTTCCAATAAATAGAGTACCAAAAACTATTACAGAAAAATATGAAGTAAATTTACCAATAAAATTTTTCTCATTTTTACTTCCCCATATTGAATTAAAACTTTCACTAATTCTATCCAGAAGCATAACAGAAGTAACTGCAAAAAGAAGTAAACCAATAATACCCATAGTTTTGGAATTATCAAGAAACTTCTCAATAAATATAAGTATTTCATCCTGACGTGTTGGTATAAGAATATTTACCAGAGATTTTTGTACGTTTTCTCTTATTCCTTCAAAAGCATCGAATGCAGTGAAGAGAGAGAAACTTAATGCAGTAAGAGGTATTAGAGCCAGTAGACTTGTATAAGAGAGGCTTGAAGCACGAATAAGGCATTTATCATGTCTGAATTCTCTAAGAAGTCTCACAATAAACTTTGCAAGTTTTACCGGACCCTTTTCGCCAATGAATAAAGCTCTCTCAATTGTATCGATTATAGGTTTAAAAAAGTTACTAATGTTCACAGTAATAGAATGAAGAAAAAGAGATTTTTTTGCAAGTAGGTATAAGTTTTTTACGATAGTGCAAAAAGCCTTATTCTCTCTTTTCTTTCTCCCTTTCTCTATGATATAGTCATCTAATTATTAGTATTTGGAGTAGTTGTGTTTCTTAAAAGTGTAGAGATCTTTGGTTTTAAATCATTTGCAGATAGAAGTAAACTTGAATTTACCGAGGGTATTAGTGCCCTTCTGGGCCCTAATGGCTGTGGAAAGAGTAATATTGTTGATAGTATAAAATGGGTCCTCGGTGAGCAGGCTACAAAAATGTTAAGGGCAGAAAGGATGGAGGATATCATCTTTAATGGTACCGAAAACAGGAAGCCCTTAAATGTTGCGGAAGTAACCCTTACTTTATCAAATGATGAAGGTGTTCTTCCTATAGATATATCTGAAATTGCTATAAAAAGACGTCTCCACAGATCGGGAGAAAGTGAATATTTTATAAATAATACTCCAGCAAAACTAAAAGAGATAAGAGAACTCTTTTTTGATACTGGTATTGGAAAAACTTCATATTCTATAATGGAACAGGGTAAAATTGATCAAATTCTTTCCAATAAACCGGAAGAAAGAAGATATATATTTGAAGAAGCTGCAGGTATTACCAAATTTAAACAAAAAGGTGCAGAAGCAGAACGAAAGCTTGAAAAAACAGAAGAAAATATGCGCCAGGTTGAAGGTATTCTTGGGGAAGTCAAGAGGTCATATGACAATCTTAAAAAACAATCAGAAAAGACTGCCGATTTCAGGAAGTATAGAGAAGAAATCTTTAATCTGGAATTAGATATACATCTTTTAAAGTTAAAGGATTTTCTTGAGGTACAGAACAACAAGGACGAGAAGTTAAAAGAAAAAACAGAACAAAGGGATGAGCTTAAAACTAAAATTGATACCATTAATGAATCTCTTGAAACAAATCTTGACCTTGTTAATACTATGGAATCAAAACTTATAGAAAATCAGAAAAAACTTTATGGAATTGATATTGAAAAAAATAACCGCTCAAGCCAGATTGGTATATTAATTGAGAGAGTCGAAGAATTAAAAAGGCAGATTGAAACAGAACGTGGAAGAGAAAGTTCTATAGAGAAAAAAATTAAGCAGCATGAGCAGCTGATAGTTGAAAAAAAAGAAAATTTGGAAGATTTTAATAATCGATTGAAAGAGCTGGAAACTAATATATTAGGGTTCCAAAAAAATATTGAAACTGCAGATAAGAGAATTAAAGAAAATGAAGCTGAAGTATCCTCTGTAGAGTCTGAGATTATTAATTTTGAAGAAGAGAATCTACTTCTTCAGGAACAGCTTCGAGGACTTACTGATGATATTGTAAGACAGCTGGATGCAAGTCTAAAAGAGGCCGGTTATTCATATGAATTAAGAAAAAAAACTGAAAATAGTATAGATAGCACAATAGAGTCGCTAAATATAAAACTAAAAGGGAAACTATCTCTTTTAGAAGATGCTCTTGCTCTTAATTCTTTTGGAGAAAAAGAGATAAAAGATATTTTTGTTACAGTAATTTCAACATTAAAGGATTCTTCTGTAAGTGTTTTAGAACTGGAAGAGTTAATATCTGGATATAGAGAAACAATTCCATCTTTTTTAGATGAGTTTCTTGCTCCTGAAGGTATAATTACCAGAAAACGTGATATTGAAGAAAATCAGGAAATAATAAGAAGATCAATCACCAAAGGACGCGAAAGATCTCTTCTGCTAAGGGAGGAGAATAAAAGCCTTATACTTAAAATTGAAGAATATCGAAAAACTCTCTCGGATTTAAGGGTAAACCAGGCAAGGGTAAATACTCAAAAAACGGGTATTGCAGATTTAATAACATCTTTAAATAAAGAGCTAGAAGAGCTTCAGGGACAACTTAAAGAGGCGGCTGTCGAAATAGCCGGAAACCTTGAAAAAATTGAAAATATTGAAAGTAATATTAAAAAACTGGGAAAAGAATTAAAAGATTTTGAAAAAGAGGAAAAAAATCTTCAAAAAGAACTTTCCAAACTTGAAAATGGAATTACAAATAAAAATAAAGATTTATTATCCAAAGAAGGTTCATTAAAAAAACAGATGGAATCCCTTGGTAAAATACAAAACCAGGTTGAACAGCTGCAAATCGAGGTCTCTTCAGTTAGTACGGAAGTTCGAAATATCTATTCAAATTTTAAAGATATTCATTCCAGGGATCTTTCTGAGTTTGATAGTCGTGTTTTTGAAATTAAGAATACAGCAAAAGATCTTAAGATTAGTTTATCTTTGGTTAAAGTAAAATTAAAAGATTTGGGACATGTTAATCTAATGGCTCCTGAGGAATTTATTGAAGTAAAGGAAAGATACGATTTTTTAACTGGTCAGCTGGATGATTTATATAAAGCAAGAGAAGATTTAACTACAATAACAAAACAAATTAAAATTGAATCAACAGAATTATTTCTTGAAACTTATGATAAAATTAAAAAGAATTTTCATATTATGTTTAGAAGGTTATTTGGTGGCGGCCGGGGTGAGTTAAGGCTTACTGATCCTGATAATGTTCTGACATCAGGAATTGATATATTTGCCCAGCCTCCTGGTAAAAAGCTTGAAAATATTGCACTTCTTTCTGGTGGAGAGCGTTCATTAACTGCTGTGGGAATGCTTTTTGCTACTTACCTTGTAAAACCTTCTCCGTTTTGTATTCTAGATGAAATTGATGCAGCATTAGATGAAGCAAATGTAAATAGATTTGTAAATTTACTTATGGAATTTGGTGAAAGATCTCAGTTTATTGTCATTACTCATAATAAAAAAACTGTAACAGGTGCAAAAACACTTCTTGGTGTTACTATGGAAGAATCCGGAGTATCTAAACTGGTTGCTATGCGTCTTGAAGCAGAGAAAAAAAGAAATAATGTAGAGGCTGATTAATTTTATGGCATGGATAAGTCCCAGAGAATTTAAGATCTATATTCTTGTTGTTGGAATATTGTCCCTTGTTGCACTGCTTATTACTTTAATTGTTCTTCTTCCCGGTTATCTTCGATATCATAAAAGTGCAATAGAAAAAAAAATAGTTTCAAATACTACAGTTGACATGTCAAAATTTATTGTTCCGGAATCCTTTAAGGAATTTCATGAAATTTCCTGGGCTCATTTATACCCTGATAAGGTAAAATGGAGCTGGACAGATATAGAACCATATTGGCAGGATCCAAAAGAATTAATTTTAGAATATTTGGAAGAACAGAATGAGAGTGTTATAGATGATATATTTAAAGATATTCCATAAACAGTTTCTGCTCATACTTATCTTATTATTATCGGGGTGCATTTCTTACCCTGTTATAATGCCCACTACCAAGACAATTAATGAAAATAATGCTGAATCCACATCTATCGATTCTTTTGTTAATAACAATAACGATGATATCGTGTTAGATGGAAGTTTCACTTCTGAAGCCGATTATCCAGAAAAACAATTACCCGTAGAAATTTTAGATTGGATGGTTCCTGAGATTGAAAAATTAAGTACTGAAATTTACCTTCCAGAAGTCATAAAGAAAGAAATAGTTATAAATGAGAATAAAATTGCAAATTATGTTTATCTCCCTGATGATTCTAATAACTATGAGTATGCCTGGGATTATTTACCTAAAACTGTTATTATCAGAGAACTAGAAACAAAATCTGAAGCAGAGAATAATGTCAATGTTCTGTTTCCTGTCAATAAACAGACTCAGGAAGATATTCCTAATAACTCAGTAGAGAAAAGTGAAGCAAATTTAACTAAAATTATTACTAAACAAATAATAAATGCTGCTGTTTTTGAAAAGCTTGATATTTCTCTGGATGGCCAGGGCTGGATATATCTCCCGGAAGATTCAAATAAAAGTATTGAATATAGTGGGCGTAAATTTACTGATGCCCGTACGATATATACTTTTATACCAAAAAATGAGGGAGATTATATCCTTCGTTTTCAATATCAGGATTTATCAAGTAATATTTTTAATGTTGAAGAAATAGATCTCAAAATTGTTAAAATTGATGGGGAAAATTTAGATAATAATGCGATATTACCTTCTGTTTCTGATAATATCAATTTAGAAGAAGCTGAGAATTTTGATCTGGAAGTTTCAGTCAATAAAATGATTATGAATCGGGATGCTTCCGGTCTTGCATTATTAGTTCCTGATCTGTTAAATAGTAAAATCGATTCAGTTACAAATAAATTACCAGAAATAGCTGAACTTCTGTACAATGAATTATATTTCGTTACCGCTGCATCAATTCTTGAGACCTTGATTCTTGATGACTCTATTACCCCGGGATCAGATTATTTTTTATATCTACTTGGTAAAATTTATGAAAAAGATAGTTCTCTTCGTAATGAAAAGAAATCGGTAGAATTTTATAAAACTCTCATTGACAATTATCCTGCAAGTATTTACTGGGAAGACTCTCAGGATAGGTACAGGTTCTTAAAGAGACGATATATTGATATTCGTTAGGGGCTTGCTAATTGACTAATCCTGTAATTTACTGTATAAAATCAAAAAACTCCCGGGGATAGGTATGCTCGATCGTATTTCACAAAAATTTACAGATATTTTCAGAAATGTTTCCGGTAAGGCAACTATATCCGAGAAAAATATTAAAGATGCCGTAGAAGAGATTAAAATTACTCTTCTTGAAGCTGATGTAAATTTACGTGTTGTAAGAAGATTTATTAATCGTACAATTGAAGAAGCAACAGGTGAGAAAGTCCTTCGTTCTGTAGATCCTGGCCAGCAGTTTGTAAAAATTGTTTATGACAGGCTTGTTTCGCTTTTAGGTGATACAAAGCAGGAGTTAAACCTAAAGGGACCGGATACCCAATCTGTCATTCTTCTTATGGGGCTTCAGGGGTCTGGTAAAACAACAACTTCAGCAAAGCTTGCTCTGAAATTGAAAAAAGAGGGACGTAAACCTCTCCTTGTTGCAGCGGATCTTGTTCGTCCGGCAGCAGTTAAGCAACTTCAGGTTCTTGGTGACCAGGTAGGAGTAGAAGTATACTCGGAAGATAGTAAAGATGCTGTTAAAGTTGTAAAAAATGCCCTTGCATATGGTAAGAAGAAAACTTTTAATACCATAATTATTGATACGGCAGGGCGTCTTCATCTTGATGAAAAAATGATGAAGGAGATCAAAAAAATATCAGATGTTTCAAAACCCAGTGAAACTCTTTTTGTTGCAGATGCAATGACAGGCCAGAGTGCGGTAACTATAGCAAAAGAATTTCATGAGAAAGTTGGCATTACTGGTGTAATATTAAGTAAATTTGATTCTGATGCCAGGGGTGGGGCTGCTATATCTTTAAAAAGTGTTACAGGGCAGGCTCTTAAGTTTATTGGTGTTGGTGAAAAAATGGATGACCTTGAGCCTTTTTATCCGGATAGAATAGCCTCTCGAATTCTTGGAATGGGTGATGTCGTCAGTCTTGTTGAAAAAGCACAGGAAACTATAGATGTCAAAGAAGCGGAAGATCTTCAGGAGAAGATGGTTTCTGCTACTTTTAATTTGCAGGACTATCTTGAACAGTTTCAAAGAATGCGTAAAATGGGCAGTATTGAATCTATTTTGGATATGATTCCAGGTGCAAAGGGTAATATAGATGCAGGAGCTATTGATCAGAAGGAAATGGTTAGAGAAGAAGCTATAATACTTTCCATGACTTTGAAAGAACGATATAATCATAGAATTATTGGCCCCTCAAGGCGAAAAAGAATTGCAAAAGGTTCTGGAACAGCTGTTTTTGATGTAAATAAGCTGTTAAAGAAATTTGAAAAAACGCGGCTTATGATGAAAAAGGTTGCTAAAAGTAAGAAATACCAGGCTAATTTAATGAAAAGCCTTGGAGTATAGAGTTGAAGTTGAAGTTAATTAGGAGGTTCGAATGAGCGTGAAAATCAGACTCAAAAGGTTTGGAACAAAAAAGAGACCATATTATCGAATTGTTGTTGTGGATTCAAGAGCACCAAGAGATGGTAGAACATTGGAAGAAGTTGGGCTTTATCACCCAATTGAAGCAGCAGATAAGCAGGTTGTGCTTAAAGAAGACAGGATCAAAGAATGGATTGGAAAAGGTGCCCAGCCAACAGCTACTGTAAAGAAGTTGTTGAATAAAAGGGAAATCTTTTTAGAACGATCTGTAAACTAAAGAGGTGTACAGTGGAAAAAGATCTTGTTGTATATATTGCCAAATCGTTAGTTGATGATCCCGATGGTGTGGATGTTAACATCATTGAAGGTGAGAAATCAACTATCCTGGAGCTGAAGGTTTCGCAGGAAGATATAGGTAAAGTAATTGGTAAACATGGACGTATTGCAAAAGCAATGCGAACAATTTTAAGCGCTTCTGCTACAAAATCGGGTAAACGTATTGTCCTGGAAATTCTGGATTAAAGGTTTTATTTTATATGGATGATATTGCTATAGGAAAAATAAGAACTTCACATGGAGTTAATGGCTTTGTGAAAGTTTTAAGTTTTTCCGGGCAGACAGATCATTTCCTTAAATTAAAGGAATTTGTTTTAAAAAAGAATGGAAAAGTTAAAGTACTGGCTGTAGAAAGTATAAAAGCTTCAGGCAGCACAGTATATGTAAAGTTAAAAGGTATAGATAGTCCGGAAGTTGGAAAGACCTATGCCGGATGGGAAATTTGGGTTGGTGAGGAATTTGCCGCTAAGTTAGGAGATAATGAATATTATCTAAAAGATTTAAATGGTTGCGAGCTTGTTAATTCAGGAAAAGTTTTAGGTAAAATAATTGGTATTAGTGAAAACAGTATCAATGAATTATTGGAAGTTAAGACAGAATCGGGTATATTTATTATCCCATTTAAGAATGAATATATAGGTGAAGTTAATATTGGGTTGCATACAGTTGAGCTTACAGCTCTCTGGTTACTTGATTGAAAATAACCATTCTGTCACTTTTTCCAGATATAATTGAAAGTTTTTTTACCAGTTCAATTATGGCTAAAGCTGTGGAAAAAGGGCTTATTGAGTATTCATTGATAAATATCAGAGATTATGCCTGGGATAAGCATAAAACCTGTGATGATGCACCTTATGGTGGAGGAGCAGGTATGGTTTTAAAACCAGAACCTTTGGCTGCTGCTCTTGATTCTATAGGAGGTTCCTTGAAGCGGGTAATTTACCCCAGTCCTTCAGGTATTAAGTTTGATCAAAGTCAGGCTGAACGACTTGCAGGATATGATGAATTGGTTTTTATTTGTGGAAGATATGAGGGGATTGATCAACGAATAATTGATTTGTACGTTGATGAAGAGATTTCAATTGGTGATTATGTAATTTCATCAGGAGAGATATCTACCCTTGTTATAATTGATTCGGTTTATAGACTGTTAGAAGGTGTTATTAGCAGTGAATCTCTTGTTGAAGAGAGTTTTACTAATGGGCTTCTTGAGTATCCCCATTATACACGTCCTTCCAATTTTCGTGGCTTAGTTGTCCCTGATGTGTTATTGTCAGGTAATCATGCGAAAATTGATGAATGGCGTAGAGATAAAAGGATTCAAAAGACTATGGAAAATAGGCCTGATATTAATATAGATATTTAGTTTGAGAAGAGGGGGAAATGAGGATGGAACTCATAAATGAAATTGAAGCAGAACAGTTAAAAGAAAACCCTGAAAATTTCAGGATTGGCGATACTGTCAAGGTGCATTTTAAGATTGTGGAAGGTCAGACAGAACGAATTCAGATTTTTGAGGGACTTGTTATTGCAATAAATAACAGCGGTATCAGAAAAACTTTTACTGTAAGAAAAATGTCTTATGGAGTTGGAGTAGAGAGAATCTTCCCTCTGCATTCACCTCGAGTAGAGAAAACTGTTGTAGTTAGAAGAGGTCGTGTAAGAAGGGCCAAACTTTATTATATTAGAGATAGAGTTGGAAAAGCTGCAAAGGTTCCTGAGCTTATTCGTAGAAAGGATCAGAAAAAACAAGCAAGTAAATAAAAAAAATGTTTCTTCTGGAAACAAGATCATTTAGAATAAAAGCTACCGGACTTCAGAATACTCTGAAATCCGGTACTTTTGTTGTTTTTACTGTGAATAAAAAAATAGGTTCGAATATATACCAAATATCAATACTTGGTAAATTCGTTAATGTAAAAAGCTCAAAGATTCTGCATCCTGGATCGAAGATACATGCACAAACGTTTTGGCTGAAAAATAGATTACAATTAAAAGTACTTGATGATGGAAAAATTTTAAATAGCAATATAAACAATGAGGATCGTTATACAGATCCTGGAAAAAAAATAATATCTGAGAGTCTTGTTAGAACATATATGCCCCTTGATCCTGCTTATTTTGAGAAAATACTATCTGTATTAAGAAATAATAAGAAAATAGATCATAAATTAGTTAAAATATTATTATTGATGATTGATAAAGGGATACCTCTTAGTGATACAAATATAGATGAAATATTAAGTTTTTCAGGTAACTTTAGTAGTAATAATGCTGAAAATCAAAAAAGAAAAAATCAAAGCAAACAAACTGGTAAGTTTGATAAAGAAACTATTAAAGAAAATATAAAGAATCAGATTAAAAAAATAGATTCTGGTAATGAGCTTCTTAAGTATTTTAATCACAGTATAGGAAAGCATGATAATTGGCTTATTATACCTTTGAGTTTTGATTATGTAAGAACAGGTCATGGTATATTGAAATTAAGACTAAATGATAATTTTTTAATTACCAATTTAGTTTTAACTCTGGGTGATGGTAATACTTGGGATTTCAATCTTACAAAATCTCAAAATAGGGGTAATATGCGAATATCTGGCCCGGAAAAGAAATTATGGGAAAAATCTCCATCATTTCTTAAATTAAAAGAAAAACTGTATAATAAGGGAATAATAATTGACGATATTAATAGTGACAGCAATTTGACAGATGGTTTTACTAATATTAGTTCTGGTAAATTGGATAGTATAAATTTTATAGTCTAAGGTGTAATGGTGAATAAAGCAGTAGCAATAAATTATAATAAGAATCTTCCAGCACCTTTTATTTCTGCAAAAGGGAAAGGGTTTGTTGCAAAAAGGCTTTTGAAAATTGCTGAAGAACATCATATTCCTGTTATAAAAGATAATTTACTTTCTGAAACCCTGTATATAATGGAACCTGGGGAGTATATCCCTGATGAAGTTTTTGATATAGTTGCTGAAATACTTGTTTTTATTAAAGAAACCCAGGATTTAATATGAAAAAAATAAAAGTTAGTGAACTTAAGGCTGGAATGAAATTTTCTTCACCAGTATATCTTGATGGTGAAAACCTATTAGTTCCCGAAAAGATTGAAATTAAAGATAAAGATATAAAAAGACTTATACGATGGGATATAGAATTTGTTGAAACTGAAGGGTCTCTTTTGTCGGAATCTGATCTGGAAACTTCTGATGATATTCTTGGTGGTTATGCAGGCGATACATCTGTTCTTAGGATTTATAAAAAAGCAATTACAAGATTGAATGTTGTTTTTAATGATATACGAGAATATTCAAAAGCTGATAAAATTGAAATTGATACTATAATAACTGATATATTTTCACTTCTTCGGGATAAACCGGAAGAGTTGAAGGCAATTACCATGATATCAGTTGAACCGGAACAGGATTTGGTTCAAAGTTCTTTAAATTGTATGATAGTTTCAATTATTCTTGGAAGGCAATTTAAAATTATTAATAGTAGATTGATATCTCTTGCTGTTGCGGCTTTGCTTCATGATATAGGAATGACAAAAATACCAGAAGCATTGCTTAAAAAAGAAGAGAATTTAAGTTCTGATGAATTGAAAATTATACAATCTCATCCAATGTATACATATAAACTTATTACAAAATCATTAAAATATCAGGAAGAGATTGCACGGATAGCATTGCATCATCATGAACGCTGGGATGGTAAGGGCTATCCAAATGGGTTGTCAGGTAAAGATATCCCTTTGGCATCCAGGATTATTTCAGTTGCAGATGCATATGGAGCCATGCTGAAGGACCGACCTTACAGGGATTCGATGATAGGCTATAAAGCCATGAGGGAGATACTTAACGATAATTCTACCAGATTTGACTCTGGCATTTTAAAAATATTTATTAAGAGTATGGGTATTTATCCTATAGGCTCTTTAGTTATATTAAATGATAGTTCCATAGCACGTGTTGATCTTGTGCATAATGAGGCACCTTTAAGACCTTCTGTGCAGATATTAATGACACCTGCTGGACGTATATTGAATGAAAAAACAAAAAAAGTTATAGATTTGCTTGTAGAAAAAAAATTATTTATAGTTAGAGCAATAAGCAAGGACGAAATAAAAAAGAGAGCTGGGAAATGAGATTAATTGTGCATATAAAGAATGTTTACAAAATATATTTACGGAGATCTATATAAATATGGTACGTATAGCTAAACACACCGACCCTAAAAAAATTGCAGAATTAAAAGAAAAAATTAATGATAAAAATTATATTAATGTAGCAATTAAAAGTATAGCAAATACACTAACAAAAGAGATCTTTCATCTTAACGAGGAGTAGTTAATTGAGTGATAATCAAGAGTCAGGCACAGGTAATTCTAATCCTCCCAGAAATAGAAGACGTAACAATTACAGACGACCCCGAAATAAAAGAACATATCCTGAATGTCCAATATGCAATAAATCAGTAAAATTTCTTCTTACAGCTATATCTGTTGGGGAAGATAAAAAACCAGCTCATTTTGATTGTGTTCTTAAAAAAATATCAGAAAACGAAGAATTAGAACCTAAAGAAAAAATAATATATATTGGAAATGGTAATTTTGCAATAATAAACAATAAATCAGGAAAAGACCTTTCTATAAGAAAAACAATTCAGTTCGAAGAAAAAGAAAATAGCAGCGGTGGTAGTAGTGAATGGCGCAAAAAGCTTAGTAGAAATTTAAAAAACAGGTAGATATTAAATCTATTTAAACTGAAGACTCTAATATATTTTAAAGCCTTCAGTTCTTCCTTAGTTAAAATGTTCTAAGTTTATCAATAACGCTTTTTGCCTTTCTCTGAACAGTCTTTATATAATTACCATTCTGTATTCTTATAAGTGCTCTAATTGCACTGGGATCATCAATACCATTATTTGATTCAGCAATTTTTTCAAAAGCGAGTAGGACAGCAAAGGCGTAATTGTTATCCGGGGTCATTATATTTTGACCAAGTATTGAGTATGCAAGAGCCTGAGTTACTTGATTATCTTTATTGATTCCAATTGTACCAAGTCCATATGCTGCTTCTGCAAGTACCATAGGTTCTTCTTCGGTCAATAATACATTTATTAATGAAGCTTTTGCACTTTCTCCCCCTAATTTTCCAAGGGATTCACAAGATCTTCTGCGAACTTCAGGAAAATTATTAATTAATAATCCTGATTCTCTCATTTGTGTACCATTTCCTTCCATAGATAGATATTCCAGGATTGATACTAAATCCTGATCATTCCCGGAAGTACGTCCTTCTCCTATCATTTCTTCAATAGCTTCAAGTGCATCCAGTTTTGCGTCTCTGGAGGTATTGGTTGCCATCTCTCCAATTACTGTTAATTCTATGCTTTGGAGAAATAACTCCTCAACAGTAGTTTCTTTGTCATTAGATTGCTGCTGAGCAAACAGTGTAGATATCGGCATTAAGACAAAAACCAGTATTATTATGGTGAAAAATTTATTTTTCATATTGATTCTCCATTTCCCTTGTGGGGTTGTTATTCTGAAAATTTCCCTATTTTCCAGGTATTATCGATTCTTATAAGTTCATATATTATAACAGAAGTATTATTAATAAACATATATGCTTTTATTCGATCTCTGTCGAGAGCTTTAATTTCATCCAGTTTAACATTTTGTCTGCTGCCAACAACAACAAAATTAAAATAATCTTCAAGTGATCGTAGAACAATCTTGTATTTTGTCAAAAGAGGAGATTGAGACTTTTCTTTTAAAACTTCCGGATCACTATAATAGTTTATATAATCCTGTGATAGATATTGTTTCCAGACTATAAAATCTTTTGATTTAATAATACCATTAAGTTTTTCTATAAGTTCAGAAATATCTGTTTCTACTGTTTCCATTTCGGTTTCCGAAAGTGTATTGCTTGGTTTTTCCTCTATTTTTTCAGATTTATTTTCTATAGGTATTACTACTTCCTGAACAATTTCTTTAGAAGGTTCAATTGTTTTTTCTTCAGGTGGTAGAGTGGTACAGGAAAATAAACCTGCCAGAAGTATACTGCTAACTAAATAAATATATAATTTTCTCATTAGACATAGTTTATATAGTCATTCAGTATTTGTCAAAACGAAAATTAATAAACATTGAAATTTTATAAAAATAAAGGCATTTAATTGGGTTTTAGAAAAAAACTTTTAAAAATAATGTATTATTTCGGTTGCCGACCGATATATATCTTGACTTTGATGGTATATAGTGAGTAAATTGTCAACGTGATAAAAGCTATGTTTCCAGGTTCATTTGATCCTCCAACAAATGGTCATATGAATCTCATAAAAAGGGCATCCTCTATTTTTGAGGAACTCTATGTCGTTATTGCGGTGAATAACCAGAAAAAGACTCTGTTTTCACCACATGAACGGTTTGAGATGATGAGTTTACTAGTAAAGGATTATTCTAATGTAACTGTGAAGTTATGGGATAAACTAATAGTTAAATTCGCAGAAGAAAATCATGTAAAAGTGATGGTAAGAGGTGTTCGTGCACTTGTTGACTTTGGATATGAGTTTGAACTTGCAATGACAAATAAGGAGTTAAGTCCTGATGTTGATATTATGTTCATGCCAACTGATCCAAAGTATTTTGTCTTGAGGTCCTCAGCTATTAAGGAGATTGCTCTACTTGATGGTGATATAGGGGCTATGGTACCTCCGGAAGTTGCATTTGCTTTAAAACAGCGATTACGAGGCAGTTGACATTAAGCTCGATTTAGGGTAGTTTCACACTGACTTTTTGCTAACTTAGAGAGGATGTTACAATGGCAGTACCAAAATATAAGACGTCAAAAAAACGATCACGTACAAGACGATCTGCGAATATGAAACTAATAGTACCAGGACTTATCGAATGCGGAACATGTGGTAATAAAGTATTACCACATCGTGTTTGTCCTAAGTGTGGTTATTATAGGGGAAATCAAGTATTAGAACTTGAAAATATGGCTTAATATTTTTTAAGGAGTATATTATGGACGAACTTTTTGACAAATTGAAGAAGCTTATTGCTGAGAAACTGGAAGTGGAAGAATCAAAAATTACACCTGAAGCATCTTTTCGACAAGATCTTGGTGCTGATAGTCTTGATACATATGAACTTGTATATGCTATTGAGGAAGAAATGGGTGTTACTATTCCAGATGAAAAAGCTAACGAATTTGAAACTGTTGGAGACGCTTTAAACTTTCTTAAATCTCAGGAAGCTTAATAATTAGTGAATCGAAGTTTCAGAGCAGGTAACTTTAGACCTCCACCTGTTAACCAGGTGAGGAAGAAGGAGTTGCAGCTTTTTGAAAAAAATGCAGGTATTAGGTTCAGGAAATTAGATTTCCTGAACCTTGCTTTTTCCCACAGATCTTTTGCAAACGAAAGTAAAGAAAGTATTGAAAATAATGAAAAATTAGAATTCCTTGGAGATAGTGTTCTCGGACTTGTTGTAAGCGAATATCTCTATAAAAATCTTCCTAATAAAAATGAAGGCGATCTTGCAAGAATAAAATCTTTTGTAGTTAGTGAGGACAGTCTTGCTATTATCGCAAAAATTCTCAAAATTGATAATTTTATTCTTATAGGTAAGGGTGAGGAGTATTCCGGAGGCCGGAATAAGAAAGCAATACTTGCAGATTGTATGGAAGCCGTGTTTGGAGCTTATTTCATTGATTCCGGATTTAAAGCTTCTCAGAATTTTATTCTTAAATATCTGATACCTGAAATTAATAAGGTTCTTGAAAATAGACATAAAAAAGACTATAAGACCTTACTTCAGGAATATGTACAAAAGAATTTTAAAAATTATCCTAAGTATTCATTAATTAAGAAATCAGGACCTGATCACGATAGAACTTTTTGGATTGAAGTAAAAGTTGATAATGAGCTTTATGGACCTGGTATTGGTAAAAACAAGAAAGAAGCTGAACAAAAAGCGGCTGCCCTGGCTTATAAGCATTTTAGTAAATCTTAGTTATTTGAGTATTTTTTTACAAGATTAGTTGCTATAAACAGCAATTTCCCCTTTTCATTTAATTTTGGATCATCTAAGACAGTTTCAAGTAACTCTTTTAAAATTGTACCAATTAGAGGACCCTTTGTTATATTACAATTATCAATTAAATCTGTACCGGTAATATTTAAATTTTTAATCGAAAAAGCAGAACCTTCATTTATAATCCTATTTATTCTAATTTTGAAAAGTTTTAAATTTTCTGATAATTTTTTTGAATTTGTCATACCAAATTGATCAGCAATTCTTAGTCTGAAGAGGTCGTCTATACTTTCAATTCCTACTTTCGAAATAAATCTTCTAACCGCAGCATCACTCCATTCCTCAGTATAGTTAAACATATGATGTAATATAAGATGAGCTGATCGTTTTATATCATTCCCTGAAAAACGTAATTTTTGCATAATATTTGTTGCCAGTTTTTCAGAAATGTTTTCGTGATTGTAAAATGTAGGGAAACCATCAGAATCTAGAACCAGGGATTGAGGTTTTCCTATATCATGAAGCAGGCAGGTTAAACGTAAAATAATATCATCCCTGGGTCCTCCGTCGCAAGAATAAAAAAGATGATCCAAAACATCAAAATCATGATATCCTTTTTGGTCTATGCCCCTGCAAAGAGATAATTCAGGAATAATCAGTTCGAGTATTCCTGAACTTTCCATAATTTTAAATGCAACAGATGGTTTTTCTGAAGAAAGAATTTTAATTATTTCATCTCTTATTCTTTCTGAGGAAACGTTTTTAAGATTTTTTTTACACTCAACCAAACCTTCAAAAGTCTTTTTTTCTATTGTGAAATTTAATTGTGCAGTAAATCTACAGGCTCTCATAAGCCTTAGGCCATCTTCATTAAACCTTTCGACAGGATTCCCAATTGCTCTTATTATTTTTCTTTTAAGATCCTGAATACCATTATGTGGATCGAGAACTTCCCCTGTCTGAAGATTCATGGCAATTGAATTTATAGAAAAATCACGTCTTTTTAAATCTTCAAAAATTGAAGGGCTGAAAGTAATATTATCCGGGTGTCTTGAATTTGAATAATCTCCTTCTATTCTAAATGTGGTTACCTCAAATTGATGACCTTTAAAAATTACGGTTACAGTTCCATGTTTAATTCCCGTAGGAATAACATTATGGAAAATTTTCTGAACTTCTTCAGGGCTCGCATCTGTTGCAAAATCAAAATCTGTAGGTTGTATTCCTGCATAATGATTTCTAAGAGCCCCCCCCACCAGAAAACAGTTGTATCCATTTAAAGAGAAAATATTTGAGAAATGACGGAGAGTAGGGGTAACATGAAAATGCTTCATATAGTATTAATACATCATATAAAGCGATTCATCAACAAATAAAAAAAGACGACCCAAAGGGGTCGCCTTTTACAATTTATTCTTTTTAATTACTGGAATAACTGAAGAACTGACTGACTCTTTGAATTAGCCTGAGCAAGCATAGCATTAGATGTTTGTACAAGAATCTGATTCTTAGTAAATTCAACCATTTCTTCTGCCATATCTGTATCACGTATTCTTGATTCAGCGGCCTGAAGATTTTCTGCTCCAATATTAAGTCCCTGTGAAGCATATTCAAGTCTTGTTTGATAAGCACCTAAATCTGCTCTTTGTTTACTTACTTTTGTTAGAGCACCATCAATTAAAGAAAGAGACATATTCGCACTGTCAGGTGAACCTATAGAGAAAAATGTTGCTGCATGAGGTTTTGCTCCAAGACCCTGTAATCCTAAACCCTGAGCTGTCATTGTTCCAATATAAACTCTTTCTCTTTGATCCATGTTTGCACCAATATGCAACCACATGCTGCCAGTTACAGAATTTTCACCAGTTTCTTTACCAAAACGACCAGTCATCATGTTCATACCATTGAACTGAGCATGTGAAGAAATTCTGTTGATTTCATCAACCAGCTGACTGATTTCTACCTGAATCTGCATTCTGTCTTCATCAGAATAGATTCCATTTGAACTTTGAATAGCAAGTTCTCTCATTCTGTGTAGAATATCCTGAGTTTCCTGTAGATATCCTTCTGTTGTCTGAATAAAAGATACTCCATCCTGTGCATTTTTCTCAGCTCTTCTTAAACCTCTGATCTGTGCACGCATCTTCTCAGAAACAGCAAGACCTGATGCATCATCACCAGCTCTGTTGATTCTCATTCCGGAAGATAATTTTTCCATGTTACCATTTACCCGCCAGTTGTTCATACCATTCTGTCTTTGAGTAAACATAGCGCTCATGTTGTGATTGATTATCATACAATCCTCCTTGATTGTGTATAAAGTCCGGACATCCTTGTCCAGTTAATTAATATGTCGGATTTTTAAAATAAGAAATTAGGAAAAAAATAAATAAATAAGAGTTTTAAAGGCTCCTGCAAA
>Ga0164318_10000866_pt1 | contig 25098 bp, 22 predicted proteins | sample GuaBasSedimGuay9_FD_113734 | JGI IMG/M metagenome (GOLD analysis project Ga0164318, IMG submission 113734) | Subseafloor sediment microbial communities from Guaymas Basin, Gulf of California, Mexico - Guay9, Core 4571-4, 0-3 cm | ecosystem: Environmental > Aquatic > Marine > Hydrothermal vents...
AAAATCCATCAAATAATTTAAATAAAATAACGCCTTGCAAACAGGTTCCACAGGGCTATCGCCACTATGGAACCAACGATCAGTATGGTAATATTTTAATTTCTCAAACAGTATGGTAATACATATTACCATACTAAACAAAATTAATCTCTAAAAAAACAAAAATTTAATCCAAAAGCGGATATGGAGGAGTTAGAAAGGTAGATTGATCCCGCGCTATAATAAATTAACTACGGGGCAGGTGAGATGGTTTACGGGTTGAGGAAGGAAGATAAAATTATTTGATAATTATAAATAAACTTGCTATACTGCAATAAAAGTAATTTAATAAAAAAAATATGAAAACTCGCAATAAAAATGGGCAATTTACCGTTAAAAGAAAAGATACAAAAATAGGGACCATTGAGAAAAAATACAATGTTGATTTGGGCGTGCGTTCTGATATGAAATTGGGAAATTATTTGAAAAAGAAAGGATATAAATCTCTTTCTGAAATGTTAGAAAAATAATTATGAAAAAGAGCAGCAACTTTCCATTTGTTGACGATTTGATTTTGCGGAAAAATTTAGACCTTGTTTTTGATTATATTGTTGAACTGATTTCTATTTCAGAATCAAATAAATATGAAGACGCAATTATTGGCAGTTTTCGCAAGACAATTATTATTTACACGGCAACTATTATTGAGGCTCTTCTATTATGGAAATTAAAAGAAAAAGTAAAAGGAAATGTTATTGAATTAGAAGAAGATTGGAAATATAAAGATGTTAGAAAAATTTATACACTAGAAGAAAATCCGCTCGAAGAAATTGTTTGGTGTAAAAGAATAAAAGAAACTGAAAAGAAAAAAATTTCAAAACTAAATTTAATAGAAACAAATAGGCTTTGTAAAAAATATAAAATTATTACCAAGAGTGATTTTAATAGTGTAGAAAAAGTAAGAGATTTAAGAAATAGATTGCATATCGGGGGATTAAAAAAACTAGAGAAGGGTTATACAAAAGATGATTTAGAGTTTGTTTTTAAAGTAGCAAAAAGGACAAAAGAATTAGTTTCAAAATAGATTTTTGATAAAGTAAATAAGTTTAATAAAGATAAGACAGGAAATTAGCAGTTTCCTGTTTTTTGAAAGTTTAGATAGTCTGTAAACTTCTTCTTGTTTTTTGTCAAAAAGTTATCCACAGATTAAAAATATTTTTCCCCTCATGCAAAAACTGCCTTCCAACCAGTCCCCAATGTTTCCCAAGCAAATAAAATTCACTAAAACATTTTGCTCTTGTAAAAACGCAAAGCGACGAGATAAGAATTATTAAAGTTCAAAAACAAAAAGAAACGGATTGCAAATTCGTTCCCGCGGATAGACATAAAAAAATACGCCTTTAAATCTCTGTAGATTTTAAGGCGCGGATTTGTCAGTTCTAACTGAACATTATATCAAACTTTTTTGAGTTATCTGTCTGGAGGAATCTCTTGGTAATCTTCCTGCGAGTATTTCCTCAATTTGACTGTCCTCCTCTATCTCTTGCTGTAAATAAATTATAGCAGGGATCATGATTAAACATTAATCCCTGCCGTTTCAACAGTCCCTATTTACAAGGGTTTTCTTAGCTCTATTGATCCTGAAAAGTTTCTGGATACTTTCCTGAAGCCTCTGTTCTGATAGTAGGAAACCACTTTGCAATCTTCTACCGTCAAAACATTGATGCTTGCGCACTGGTTATTTTTTGCCAGGGCGCTTACTATCCAGACAACTGCGTCTCCAAGACCAAGTCCCTGTCTGGTGAATCTTTCCAAAGAATAAAAAACAAAATACAACCCATTGTTTCTTATTTCAATGTACAAAATTCCAACCTTTGTCTTGCCTTTGAAAACCGAATAATAATTTTCAGAGGCGTCAATATCTATAGGCAAGATGCCTCTTTTTGTTACTTCGTTATAATGTTTCCTCCATTCTTGAAATTCATTCTCTTTGAGTTCGCCTTCGTTGGTCTTTCTGATAGAAATTCCGTTTTCAAACAGAGCTTCTATCTTAGACAGGCATTCTTTCAGGTTTTTTCCCATAACGATCAGTCCATGCTTATAAAGTTGAATGACATCCGCTTTGGGATTCTCTCTGATCAGCGTTATAATGCTGTTCATTTCTTCTTCTGTTCCACACGGATAATTGTATTCCGTCATTGGTATTCCTGAAAAGATCTGTTCCGTGTGAATGTGGACAATTGCCTTGTGTCCTGTTGCGGAATAAATGGCGTTATTTACCGCTGTGTCTATTGAAGGTTTAACCTGTCCATAGTAATAAACTTTTGCGAATATCTGAAGTTTATCACTGACCGGTTCCACTCTTTCAATCCTGCAGAGATGCTTTTTAGGAAGATCTCCTTTATTAACATTTCTGCCTGTAATGAAAAAGATGTCTTTCCATCTAGCAGACATATTTCCATAAGTCCCGCTTTCCACAACTGGCAGAAATCCCATTTCATAGAGAGTTTTTCCTGTCTGATAAAACTCTTTATAAAGATCGTTTGGAATATCCGAGATCTTTCCCTTTTGAACGCTTCTGGGATGATTGGTGGATCCTCTTTTGAACATGATCTCTACCAAGTTCTTCACAGTTTTCCGATTGTTGGGAAACAGATCAAATCTTTTTTCCGGATAAATTATCATCTGGGAATGATTACCTGCTGTGCAAGGTATTACAAGCAAATTGCATCTGTATTTTCTCAAGAGTTTAAACCCTTCACTAAATGACTCTTCTTTTGAAGAAACATCGTTCAGCGGTCCAAAACCAACCAGAAAAGTGTGCTTGGCGGGATTGATTCTCTTGATAGCAGATGTGATCTTGCCGGAAATATCCATTGAATGAATAAAATAGTCTATTTCATATTCCTTCACAATGTTCCCGATATTTCTTTCAAGGTCATTCTCCGTTTTCATTTCCATTACTTTCAGCACTTTTAGATCTGCCACTTTCGGCTTTGGAGTGTTTTGAAAGTACAGATAGAAAATGTTTCCCATTTTCCTTTCTGTCTGTCTGGCAATTTCTTCAGCAATGCTTTTACCGATAACGCCGGTTTTTTCCGAAGTGATAATGATGTTCGTCTTCTTTGTGGTATCCATTTGTCTGCCTCCTGTCTTGCTTTGAATAAATTCTGGCAAGAGTTGAAATTTAGATCTCAACCCTTGCCGTTCTGATAGATCTCTCGCAGAGAAAAATGCTATATTCTACCAGTTTTAGTGGTCATAATTCCTGTTCATCTGTCTTTCTCCCGGATCATTGTCTCAATCATCATCGTCTTGATTTCTTGTTTTTGCTGCTACCATTGCAACGGTCCTGAAATCAAATTCTATTTTCTCTCCTTTTATTGCATAAGGTGGGTGCTTTTCGTTGTAGTTATTAGCAATCCATTCCTCTGCTTCTTCAAGAGTTTCAACTGTCTTGTGTTGTACCACATAATCATTCGCTGGACCATCATCTATATATCCAATGGATCCAAATCGCACTTTATCTTCATATCTTGGTAATATATCATTCTTTCCTCCTGTAATTTGAGGAGACAGAGAGAAATTCCATCTCAACTCATTTTGCTGCTCATTCGTTCAACCGTTCAACAATCTCACTCACCGAAGCCATTTTTCCGATTCCTTCGTCGCCGCATTGCAGCGCGCCGGTAGCGGGGCCAATAACCTGATACATCTGCTCATTTTTCAGTTTCTTCATATTCTTCCTGAAAAACGGATTTTGCCACATATTGACATTCATCGCCGGGGCGATGAATATCTTTTTATTCTGTGGCATTGCCAGAGCGGTTGTTGTCAAGAAATTGTCGGCGAGGGCATGGACGATCTTGCTGATCGTGTTGGCCGAAGCCGGAGCGATCAGCATTGTGTCCGCCCACTTAACCAGATTGATGTGCCTTACATTTCCCTTCTTTTTAGAAAAGGCGCCAGTAAATTCCAGAAGACCCGATTCCCATATTTTCAGGAACTTGAATACCTTTTTGGGTTTTCTGAAAAATACCGAGAGCACAAATAGCCAAGAGGCTTTCGTGGTGATCACTTTCACCTGAAAGCCGTTTTTTTCAAGTTCGTCAACGAGTTTGAAAAGCATTGTCGTTGCTACGCTTCCTGTAATTCCCAGGATAATGTTTCTCTTGGTCATATTCTTATTATCTCCTTGTTCTTTACAGGTCTGAAAATTCGCTTTTATGTCCGCATCTGGAACAACGATTGCGAGTTCCCCCGTAGTCACTTTCTATGACTATGGAGTTTTCTCCACATTCCTCGCATCTGTTTCTTTGTCCGCAGTGTTTGCAAAAGTTATCCTTTTTAGGAATAATTTTTCCGCACTTTGGACAATTTACGAAATCATTCTCGTCCATCTTAGTATCCTCCTATGTTCTTTTGCCTATCTCAACCAGCAGCTGCTCATACATTTCTTCTCTTTTGGCAACTACTGTAACATTCTTTGCCGCGTCAACGAAATAAGCCGCTGCGGTTGTTTCTGAGGTGCCGAACTTATTATTGGCAACAACCAGATCGCCGCCATATTTAACAAGTCCGAGATAAGCTCTTGTAAGAAGCTCTTTTTCGGTAAGACCAACTTCCAGTTTGAATTGAACAAGAAAGATATTCGGGTCCCATTCTTCCTTAATATAGCTGATGATCTTTGGTGTCGGAGCGGTTCTAATCTCAAGTCCGTTGAATTCTGAGCCGATCTTGCCATCCGTTTTCAGCGGAGCATAGTCGGCTACTGCCGCGGAATGAATTACCGCATTGTATTCTCCCGTTGAAATACGCTCTTTCATTAGGTTCATCAGTTCGTCAAAATATTGATAATTGACGATCTTGATCTTGCCTCCAGCCAGAAATATTCTTGTTTTCGCAAAGAAGATGTCTTTTGCTTTGGTTAGAATGTTTCCAAATGGTTCGTCAATCATAATGCTGGTTTCCCTGATAGTATAAGGTCCGAGCAGGAGAGTGACCTCAGCTCCCATTTTCGCGGCAAGAGTAGCGATTCTATATCCCGTTGTTCCACCAAAGACATTGGTGATCACCCTGACATCGTCAACTGGAACCCAAGTCGGTCCGGCTGTTATCAGGATCTTCTTATTTCTGAAAATTCTGTTCATCTTGTCCTCCTGTTGATTACTTCTTTATTCCAAACACTTTCTTGATATTCTCGGACAGGATCTGCCTTTTTTCACTGCTATTAAGCTCAAGTATTTCTTCTAGAGAGTCAACAAGTGAAAGATATGACTTGTGTGAAGAAATAGGCCAATCCGTACCGAAAATGATCTTCTCTGTTCCCATCAGATCAATAAAAACACTGGCGATCATCTTTATGATGAATTCCTCATTCTTCCTTTTCCACCTCTCGCTCCTTTGCTGATTCTTGGTGGTATTGCTGATCAACCCGGAAAAATCCAGGTAGACATTAAGATTCTTGTGGGCAACGGCGGTCGCTTCCCTGATGTTGGGGTCTCCCATGTGGCTGATAATAATCTTCAGCTCGGGAAAATTACTCGCGACATCGTCAAAGTAAATTGGTCGTGAAAACCGTATCCCACCGGGGCTCTTGTAAGCCAGTCCGCTGTGAAACATTATAGGGACGCCGAATTTTATTGCCAGTCCATACACTGCATCAAGTCTCTTGTCACTCGGGTAGACGAACTGATATCCCGGATAAAGTTTAATCCCGACGATCCTGTCTTCCGCGAGCAGTTTTTCCAGTTCAGCAACTCCTTCTTGCAGATTATTCTCCGCATCCAGACTTCCAAAGACCGGAATATTCTCATAGCCTTCAGTCAGAGAAAGAATTTGCTCGTTGGTGATGCTGCCTGTTTTCCTGGGGAAATAAGCAGCGAGAGCAAAGGCGACATCAATTCCGTTCTCCATCATACTTTTCTCCAGTTCCTCTATTTTTGCCTTGCTTTTCGGGTGAGCGCTTAGGTGGACATGATTATCAACAATCTTTGCCCTCCTCAGCATTTTTCTGGTTTCTTTTCTCATAATTTCTTGTCTCCTTATTCTTTGTTTATCTCTTTATTTAGTTATCAAAGAGCGCAGGAATTTTCATAAATTCCTGTTTTCCGAATATAAATTTTTGTTAGAACTTATATTCGAAAAACAAGACATCATAAAAACAACGACTTCCTACAGTCGTTGCAAAATTTTGTATAATGGAAAATCAAATACAAAAACTCAAAAACAACGACCGTTGATGTTCGTTAATGCAAACAGATAGTAATCTTTGTTGTCTTTGATAAAACATAAAATCATTAGTTGAATAAATCCTTCGTTGCAGGATAGCATATCAAAAAAATCTGTCAAGACCTCGCACATCCTCCTCCTGTGCACTCCTATCATGCTAAAATTCTAACTTTAAAAATATAAAATAACCGTTTTGGGTAATTATTTTTAGCTGGGTGACATAGTGGAGAGTATTAGAACTGTATTTATGAAAATGGACAAATATATTTATATACCGGATCTGAAATAATGATATTTTTATCCCACAGCGCTACTCACTATATGTTTTAAAAATCAAAATCTTTTTCTAAAGAATAATCTGTAGTATAATATAAATATAATCGCTATTAACTTTTAACAAACTGATGAAAAAAACATTAAAACTCAAACCATTCCAAGAAACGCTTAATAATAGTATGTGCGGACCAGCATCGCTGAAAATAGTTTTAGAATATTATTGTTTATAAATAAAATTTTGGAATAGCAGAGTAACAGCTGGATTACCAGATTTATTTTTTTATTCCAAAAATTCTATTTCGCCATTCTCATTTTCAATATAAATCCAATAATCTTTTAACTTTTTTTCTTTCAAATAATCAAGCAGCGGTTCTCTCATTACTTTAAACGGAATATTTTTAATAACATCAATCGCCTGTTTTATTTCAAACCATTTTAATTCCACAATATCATTATCAGGGTCGTTTATTTTAAGATCGCCATCCCATTCTTTAATTTTGTAAGTATAAATATCGCTATCCCATTTTCTTTTATGATTGGTGTGCTTGACGGTGTAAATAGGTTTATCTATGTCGCGGATATCAATATTTGTTCCTTCTTTAATTTCTCTTATTAAAGCGTCAAGAATTCTCTCGTTTTTATTGGCAGTCCCGCCGGGAAGGCACCAATAATAATCCGATCCAAATTCGGGGATATGTTTCACTAAAAGTATTTGATTTTTATCATTAAAGATTAATCCCGCGGAAATTGTGTATTTGTCCATAATGGTTTGTTAAAATAACGATACGGTAATTACATTGTTAATAGAATATGATTTAATCGTAAATGATTTTTAAATCCCGTCAACTCTTGACAGAACTAAAAAATTCTCTTATCTTCTAAATAAAGAAACAGAAAGTTCTTTGAAAATTATTTTTCAGGACAGTGTTTTGATTGTGAAATTACTTTGTCATAATCAGAATACTGTTCTGGAGAAGCTTTGATAATCCAGGAAATCTAGTTTTGTCAGGACAGTGATTGAAATCAGGAGGTAATAACTTGGCAACGAAAAATGGAAGCATTGTGGTTATTTCAGGACCTTCGGGTGTTGGAAAAGATACTGTTATAAATATCATTATCGCTCAGTCAGATTTTGCAAAACTGCCGACATGCACAACGAGACCAAAGCGTGATGGTGAAACGGATGGGATTCACTACCATTTCTTAAGCGAGGAAGAATTCTTTTCTTTGTATGATAAGAATAAACTTCTTGACCATGTTGTTATTAGCGGACATCACTATGGTCTGCCGATGGAAAGTGTTTCCAACGCTCTAAATCAAGGAAAGGATGCGATTGTTCATCTAGTCGCTAGCAGCGCGCTTTTACTTAAGCATGTTGCGCCTGAAGTAATTCTGGTCTTTGTTATGACCCCTTCGCGCGAAGAGCTTATTCGGCGATTGCAAAATAGGGGGATGAGCAAGGAAGATATTGCTATTCGCTTACGGGATGATCCAACCTTGATACAACTGGCTTCGTATTACGATTTTGTGGTCGTTAATCACGAAGGCGAAGAGCAGGACACCGCCGCGAAAATACTGGGTTTTATAAGGAAAACTCAAGAAAATCAGCGGATGGAGTTGACACTGACGACTAAGAGGGATATGTTAAAGTATATGTATCCACAATTTTTTGCCACTAAAAATCCTAACAAGCTAAGAGAGGTCAACGAAATTCTCGGAAGGAAGCTTCAACAAATTGAGGTGGAGCTTTTTGAGCCGCAAGGATTAGATGTGGCAAAAGTGGTGGAGGAAAAAGCCATAGACGCTTTTCACAAGATTGGGAAGCCAGTGATTGTGGAAGATACAGGACTTGAATTTTCCGCGTGGAATGGTCTGCCGGGAGCGCTTATTAAATGGTTCATGGAAGCTGTTGGAAATGGCGGTATCTTAAAGATGTTTCAGGGAGAAACAAATCGTCAGGCAATAGCTAAGACGGCAATTGGCTTTTATGACGGGACTAAATGCCATATCTTTCTTGGAGAAGCCAGAGGAACAATTCCAACTGAAATTCGCGGACAAAGCGGTTTTGGATGGGATCCGATCTTCATTCCTGAAGGTTATAAAAAGAGCTTTGCCGAGATGACAGCCAAAGAGAAAAACGCAATTTCCATGAGGAAATTTGCATTGCTCCGTCTCAAAGAGTTCTTTGATAACAAATAGAGAAACTAAGGAGGTAAGTTAATGGAAACGACGGAAAGGAATGCGAGAGAAATGATGCGTGAGCGAACGCTTGTGCTTGTTAAGCCAGATGGTGTTATGCGCGGTTTGACTTGTCAGATCCTGCAGCGATTTGAACAAGCGGGACTCAAAATAGTTGGTCTTAAAATTTTGCGGACCACTCGTTCTCAACTTGATAATCATTTTCCTCAATCTGAGGAATGGATTCTTGGGATGGGACAGAAAACACTTGATACCTGCGCTGAGTATGACATTGATCCGATGGAAATTCTTAACACAAGAGATCCGAGAGAAATTGGAGAGATAATCAAGGAATGGAATTACTTGTATCTCATGATGGGTCCAGTGGTCGCGGTAGTATTTGAAGGAATACACGCGATTGATGTGGTTAGGAAACTTGTTGGGCATACTTTGCCATATCGCGCCGACCCAGGCACAATTCGCGGAGATTTCTCCATTAATTCTCCGGATTTGGCGAATGTGGCAGGAAGCGCTTGCAAGAACCTTGTTCATGCGTCAGCGAATAGAGAGGAGGCCGAGCAAGAGATCCAATGCTGGTTCTCTCAAAAAGAACTTATTTCATGGGAACGCGCGGATGAGTTCTTAATGTTTCTGCTCGGCGAGAATATCGAACATACGGAACAAAAGGAGGTAAACCATGACTAAACCAGCACTAGAAAAGGATTTTGACAACATGAAAGATGTCGATCCGCGGAAGGCAGCGGAAGTGGCATATGTGTTAGCGAAACTTCATCTTGACGATGGAGATATTGAGAAAGCGACACGCTTTGGGCAGGAGAGCATTCGGCTCTTTGATAAATGCGAAATGGAAACCTTAAAGGACTGCGCGACACACTACACTATATTGGAGGGTGTTGTGCTTCCAGATATCATCCATCAGGATGTTATAAGGAACCGCCTAAACGCTTTGGAGCTTTAAAAAAGCTTTAGTCGTTTATTATAAACCTCTCGTGAAGTAATTCACTTGAGGTTCTTTTTTTTGGACAATTCGGGATTTAGATACACCCTTATTAAAACGCTAAAACTCACCTGCTTAATTTTTCTTGTAAAAAAGATAAAATATAAGCAGGTTTTATTTACGGTTTTAAAACAAGTATCTTTAACTTTTTGATTTAGGGTTGGAAAGCTATTTGGAAGATTGTTGAAGGAATGCAGAACTGCGTGACAACGACGGAAGAAATAGTAGCTCGCATAAGAGATTTCTACCCGGGAGTAGATATTCCTGACTCGATATACGAGGATGTGGAAAAAATTCGGACTCAATTAAGAAGGTATATTTCAGAGAGGTAAACATATGACAACAACAAAGAACAGCAAACATCTTGCTATATTTGTTTCTCCCTTTATTGATCTTATTCTTGAGGGAAGAAAAACTATTGAAAGCCGATTCAGTAGGATTCGCTGCGCTCCTTACGGGGTGATCAAGGAGGGAGATGTTGTACTGATGAAGAAAAGCGAAGGGCTTGTTCTCGGGGAATTTACGGTGGAACGCGTAGAAACCTTTAGCAATCTAAACGAGAATTTCCTTGAGAAATTGGCAAAGGAATATGGCAAGCGGTTATGCTCTGATGTAGATAAGAACTTCTGGGACAAGAGACGCAACTCACGCTACGCGACATTTCTCTATGTATCTAATCCGATAAGGTACGATAAACCGTTTCCTTATCCCAAAAGAGATAGGCGTGGCTGGGTCGTTATTGATTCTCGTTCCGATGGGGTTCAATGTGATTTATTTGGCAGGAGGGATTAGGTTGAATGTTAAAGTATGTATTGCCGGTAAAATCGCATGCGGAAAATCAACTATTACGGAGGCAATCGCGCGCCACACCAGTTTTCCGCGGATATCTTTCGGTAATATTCTTAGAAAATATTCTAAGGAACAGAACTTACCGCAAACCAGAGAAGCATTACAAGATCTTGGACAGAAAATTCTGGACGAGTACGGCTACGGAGGATTTCTTGAGTGGACAATAGAACATTCACCCAATATCAATTGGAACGGACCGCTCTTGATAGATGGACTTAGGCATCTTGCTGTCTATGAGTGTATCCTTGAAATGTTTCCATCAACGATACTGGTGTATTGCAACTGCAATGTTCAGACGCAAATTAACAGGATTGTGGCGCGAGACAAAATCACTAAGGAGGAAGCCCTGAAAATCATTTCTCATCCGACAGAAAAGTATATCCAAGACATTAAACCTTACGCGGATATTATATATCAGTCAGGGTCTAATGTCTCTGGTGCCATAAGACAATTTGACAAATTAATGCTCGGTTTTTATTCTTATTAACTGAGACGGTCTCTATTTGATTTTTTATATAGAGATCTTTTTTATTTGTATTTTATTGGAATTGATAGCTGTTTTTAGTTGATTTTATGCTTCTCTTGTGCTATTCTACACTTAATAAACAAGGAATAAATCGTATTATTTTAATCAATTGTATAGACAATATGAAAATTGCCGTTAAAAAATTTAAGCAGGATATTTTGAAAATCAGAGATAAAGCCACCGAGCGGTCTTATTATCCAATCATCTGTGATTTTTTGAAAAAATTTGCCGAAAGTCAAAAACGGCGGGAAGTTTTTGCTGTTCCGGAAGAAAGTTCAGCCGCTACCGGAAAGGATATTGGTTTTCCTGATATTACTGTCCGCCAGAAAAATCGTTTGGTTGGCTGGATTGAGGTAAAATTGTCCAAAGATAATCTAAACAATGAAAAGTTTAAAAATCAGTTTACCAAATACAGAGACGCACTTGAGAATGTTTTATTTACCAATTTGAGGGAGTGGCAATTATGGCAATGGAACGACAAGGGAAAACCGATTAAAGTCGCGGAGATTATTTTTGATATTGTTGATTCTGAAGTTGGCAGCGAAGATAAATTAAAAGATTTCCTGATTAAATTTTTTGAGGGCAGACCGTATGAAGCTGGAACGCCTAAGCAGTTGGCGCTGGCTTTGGCTAGAAAAACCCGACTTTTGAGCCAGCAGATTGAAGAAGCATACGGCGAAAATTCTGATTTGCAAAAGTTAAAAAATACTTTTGAAAAAACTCTCATTCAAAATATCAACACTCACCAATTCGCCAATATGATGGCGGAGACATTGGCTTACTCTTTGTTTTTGGCTTTCTTGGAACGACCGCGTCAGGATGATCAAAATGAAGAATTGACGCTGACAACCGCTATTGATTATCTGCCGACCAGCGTGCCGATTTTGGAGGATTTATATTCTCTCGTCAATAAAGTTTCCAAAAATATTCCCGCCGTTCGCCAGGCGGCGCAAGTCCTTATCGATCAATTAAGAGCCGCTGATATGGCGAGAATTCACCAAAAACTTTCCAAGCATAAACGAAATGAAGATCCGGTTATTCATTTTTACGAACCTTTTCTAAAGGAATACGATCCGGCGGAACGCAAAGCGCGGGGAGTGTATTATACTCCCAAAGAGGTAGTGGATTATATCGTCCGAAGCGTTGATGATATTTTGAAAAATAGTTTTGGCAAAAACAAGGGATTAGCCGACCAGAGCGTTCATATGCTTGACCCGGCAACGGGCACGGGCACTTTCCTGATGTCTGCCATTCAGGAAATTTACTCTCGCGTGGAAAAAGAAAACGGATCGCTGGGTAGGGAGATGGTAAAAAAAGAATTTAATCAAATTGTTGCCAATCATATTCTCAAACACTTTTACGGTTTTGAATTACTGGTGGCTCCTTACGCGGTGGCTCATTTGAAATTGACATTATTATTAAAAGAGCTGGGTTTTAATTTTGCGATGACTAAAAATGACAATAATCCTGACAATGATCGCCTTAAAGTTTATTTGGCTAATACTTTAGATGATCCAAACAAACCGCCCAAAGATTTTTTCGGCTATGATTCAATTTCTCAAGAAAGCGAGAAGGCGAGAAAAGTGAAAAAAGACGCGCCCATTCTGGCGATCATCGGCAACCCGCCGTATTCTAATTTCGGTCAGATGAACAAGGGTAAGTGGATTTTAGATTTGCTGAAGGATTATAAAAAGGGATTAAAAGAAAGGAAGATTAACATTGACGACGACTTTATTAAATTTATCCGTTTCGCCCAATGGAAGCTGACAGAAACCGGACAGGGAGTTTTCGCGATGATCACCAGCAACACTTTTATTGACGGAATTACCCACCGCCAAATGCGAAAGAGCTTAATGGATAATTTTGACGAGATTTACATTTACAATCTTCACGGCGGTTTGAGAAAAAACGAGGTTTGTCCTGACGACAGCAAGGATGAAAATGTTTTTGACATTCAACAAGGTGTGTCAATAAATATCTTTATTAAGTATTCGCAGAAGAAAGAAAAAACGATTGTAAAGTATTGCGATTTGTGGGGATTAAGGAAAGATAAGTTTAGAGTATTGGCAGAGGAGAAGTTTGATGAGACGAAATGGAAAACGCTAAAACCAAAAGAACCGTATTGGTTTTTTGTGGAGAAAGACACATCGGCAGACGATGAGTATAATAAATTTTTTAGCATTGCGGATGTTTTTGAAATTCAAAGTGTAGGCATTGGTACAAAAGTAGATACTATCTCTGTTGATTTTAATAAAAATAAATTAGCACTACGAGTTAAAGATATACTCACTAAAAAATATTCACGAGACATTCTTGTATCCAAATATAATTTAAGTGATAGAACAACTTGGGAATATGAGCGTGCTTACAATACTGTTTTTTCGAAAAATAAAATTGTTGCCTATGACTATCGCCCATTTGATTGTAGATGGATTTTTTACGACAAGGACTTTCTTTCAAGAAATCGTGGTAATGTTATGGATAATTTTTATAATTCAATCAATCTTGGTTTTGAAACAGGAAGAACATTTTTTGAAGTTTTCTGCTCGTCTAAAATTAGTGATGAACATTTTGGAGGACCAAAATCTTATAAATTTCCTCTTTACCTTTACCCCGACAAAAAATCAAAACAATCAAATTTGCTTGGCGAAATAGAATCGGAAAGAAAGCCGAATATGAATCCGGGATTTATAAAAGAATTTAGCGAGAAATTAGGATTGAAATTTATTTCTGACGGGCGGGGAGATTTGAAAAAATCGTTTGGACCTGAAGATATTTTTTATTACACTTACGCCGTTTTTCATTGCCCGACTTACCGCGTCCGTTATGCCGAACAATTAAAAATAGATTTCCCGCGATTGCCCTTGACTTCCGACAAAAATTTATTCAAGAAATTAACCAACAAGGGAAATGAGCTGGTTAATTTACATTTGCTCGGCAAAAATCCGTTTGATCAATCAAAGACAATTTTTGATAAGCAAGAAAAGTGGGGAGTAAAAATCGGCGGACAAAAACCCGAAGATTTGGACGACTGGAAAGTAACGACCGTCCGCTACGATGAAATAAACAAACGCGTCTATGTTAATCCCAATCAATATTTTGAGGGCGTAGAAAAAGAGGTTTGGGAATTTATGATCGGCGGCTATCAAGTTTGCGAAAAATGGCTAAAAGATCGCAAAAAAGCCGAACGCTGTTTGTCGGTTGATGATCTTAAGCATTATATGAAAATCATTGTGTCTCTTCGAGAGACGATTAGGATTATGGAAGAGATTGATGATTTGATAACAGAGTGGCCGATGAGGTGATAAAGTGGAGGATTAATGGGATGGTTTATGGGTTGTGTGGGTTGGGGAGGGAGGAGATTGGGATAATTAAGGATAAATAACTATGACCAAAAAGTCTAAAAAAGATAAAGATAATAAAGTAGTATCATATGGTGTTTTGAAACTACCACCTGTTGTTCCTGGGCAAGAAGTCCGAGAATTATGTAATAAGATAGATGTTTTTTATAATAAATATCCCAAACAGCATAAAAAACAAAAAGCGTCAGATTTAATAAAAGGAGCTTTTTATGCAATGAGACCAGAATGTAGGTCTAATCCAGATTGGATGAGCCAGTCCGCCAATTCTGCAAGAGAAGTGCTGTACCCATTTTGGGGAGGGGATAATAAAAGCAGTTCTTTAATAGAGGTTTTAAAAAAGTATTCAGTAGATAAATTGGATAAAGAAGATGATGGATTGCGTCATAGTTCTGTTGAGATAAAAGTTTTTGAAGAATTGGAATTAATTTATAGAAAGCTAACAGATATAACCCATCATGGGGTTATTATTACAAAAAAAGGTTTTTCAAGTGACGAAGAATACTTGCAATTTTCTGAAGATAAGTTTGATGATTTGATTCTTAATTTTGTTTCCGTTTTAAATAAAGTACTTATTCTGCAACAAATTGATATTCACAGAGTTATTGGTGCTATTGTTTTAAGAGAAAATTGGACAGAAAGTTTAAAAAAGGATCTTGATTTAATTTTGAATGTTAATTATGATGCAAAAGCATATTTTTTTACAAAAGTTCCAGAAAAGAGATCTGAATGGTTGTGGGACAATAATTTTTTAGAGATATTAAAAACTAAAGCAAAGAATAAAAAGATATATAGATATACAACACCAGAAATAAATTATTTACTAAGGTCTGTAGAGAAAAATCCAGCTCCATTAGTTAATAAAATTATTTTATCTGACGACATTGCGACTAGTGAGAATAAATTTAGACCAGAACTTGTTGAACAAATTTTAAGAATTTGCGCTAAATTACCATCGGAGTTACTTATAAAGGTTATTCCAAAAATTAAAAAACAAAATTGGGTAAAACTTATGAGTTCGTTTGGGCAATGGGGTTTTGAATATGAAAAAATGTTTGAAATTTTGCACAAGGCAGAAAAAATTGACGAGTTGATAGATCTAGCCGAAGTTGTTTTATCCGTTAAAAGTAAAACAGAATTTGACAAGGATACTTTTGATAAGAACCCTTTTTATATAAGAGATTTTTCATACACGAAAGTATTTGAATATTTGGAAAAAATAAAAGGTGAAAATAAAAAAAAGGTATTAAAATTGCTTACTGATGTTACCGTAAAAATAGCAATTTTAGGAGAAGAAAACGAGAAAAAAGAATCTGCTTTTAAAATCGGAGATACATTTTATTTATATGATGTAGATTTTTTTAAAGATGAGTATAAAGAATTAAAACATAGAAGTTATAGAGACAGTGTAAAAGATTTGATGTTGTTTGTTGCCAAAATTGCAAAAGATTTGATTGAAGAAAAATGTGAAAATGAAAATGAGATTAGAGAAATTTTTGATAAATATCTTGGAAGCTTTGACAGTGAAAAAGCAAAATTACCAGATACTCGCGCAATGTGGCAGTTGCGTTTGTTTGTGTTGAGTTTGTGTCCTAATGTATTTAAAGATGAGATAAAGAAGTCTTTATTTAGATTATTTGAAGAGAGGGATAGATATGTTGATGTTAAAAGTGGTGCTGAATATGAGCAATTATTAAAAAGTAATTTTGATATTTTGGATGTTAATGATCAAAAAAAATATGAGGAAGAGGTTTTTAAATTATTTGATGTTGGTGAGATTGATGACGCAGACAAACAGAAATATATTAAAAATTCAGGAGCCAAACTTTTGTATCTTATTGGCAAAAAAGATAAAGCTAAAGAAATATTTGGTGTAGATTTCGGAGAGGTTAAATACGAGCCAGCTCCAACAATACAATCAAGCGGTTTTGCCCATTCTATAATTTCCCAAAGTCCGATTACTCAAGAAGAATTTGATAAAAAATCTATTGAAGAAATATTGAAACTCTTAAAAACTGAATGGACGCCAGAAAAATTAAACGCGCAAAATGAAAACAAAGATTTTCATAGACCAAAAAATGCGGAGGGTGCTGGCGATTTGCTTCAGGCAGGAATAAATAATAGGTTTGAACTTTTTATTGAAAATGCGGAGAAGTTTTTTGATAAAGAAGAAATAGATGAGCATTACACTCAATCTTTTTTGCGCGGAATACAGGATGCGATTAAGAATGGCAAAAAAACTAATACTAACGAATGGCAACCTCTTATAGATTTAATGAAAAATCTCGTTGACGCTAAATTGGAAAATAGAAAGAGAGAAGAAGGGTCTTATGATACTTGGTTAGCAAATTGGCAAACAGTTTATTATACTATGACTGGTGTGTTGCAAGAATTGTTAAGCGAGAAGGGTGGAGAGGTTGTTATTGGTAATTTTGGAAAATATCGTGATGATTTACTGCATATCTTGAAATTTTTACTTAGATATAAAAACGATCCAAAACCGGAAGACGAAAAGACTGAGAGCGCTAAATCTAAGACATCAACAAATGATGGCTCTATGATTATAAGCGACCCATATTCAATTGCGATAAATAGCGTAAGAGGTGAAACCTTTCAAGCTTTTTTGATGTTTATATATCAAGACGGGAAAAAGTTGGAGAAAGAAAAAATTAAAATTGAAAAGAATGTTGAAGATTTGTATGAAGAAATTCTAAAAGAAGAAAATACAAGAGCTATGATGTTTATGTATGGGCATCATCTTCCAACTTTTTATTTCAGAGATGAAAAGTGGACAAAAGAAGTTTTAATTCCTCAGATTTTTAAAGGGGAAAAAGATGAATATTTAAAATTGGCGAGTATTGAAGGTTATCTAACACAAACTTTATATAAGGAAATTTTTGAAGATGATGATTTCAAAAAATTATATGAAGGGTGGATCAGTTTGGAAAATACTAAGTATCCAAATCAAAAACATTTTAAAGATGTGGATGAAGCTTTGGCAATTCATATGGCGCTTGCTTTTATTAATTTTGATGTAGATATTGAAGATGGTCTGGTAAAAATATTTTGGCATACAGATAACCCGAATAACCAAGTAAGGTACTATGAATTTATTTCATTTGTTGGAAGGAGTGTTTTGACAAGAGGTAATATCAGTGATAATTGGTTAAAAGAGGGCAAAATAAGTAAGGAAAAACTTTTTAAGTTTTGGGATTGGGCTTTAAAGAATATTGATAACAAAAAAGTTCTTTCTGGTTTTGGACATTGGATAAATCCAAATACAGAAGTTTTAGATGATAGTTTTGTCGTTGAAAAAATCGCTGAAACATTAAAAAAATCTGACGGAGATATTGATTGGGACTATGGACTTATACAAAGATTAGTAAAGTTTGCAAAAATAGATCCTAATAATACCTTATTAATAATTAAGAGCTATCTATTAGATAAAAATGGGGATTTGAATCAAAACCGTAGAATTCCAATGTTTAGTATTGATAAAGAAATAAAAGAAGCGTTGGGGATTATCTATCAAAAACCTGACTTAAAACAAGAAATATCAAGATTAATTAACCAATTAGTTCAGAAAGGCAGCTCATTATTTTGGGGATTAGAAAGTATTTTAGAGTAAAAATTCGCGCGAGACTGGCTTGTAACAGTTTCTGAAATTTAGAAAAAACAAAAACCGTTTCCTATTCTTTAAAATAAGGAGAAACGGATTACAAATTTCTTTCCGCACAAATTATGCTTTTGGTTTTTTTATAACCTTCTTGACTAGGTTTTCCTTTATCTGTTCTTGTCTTAGGAACAGCCACAATCTTTCCCTTCTTAATTTTTTCGTTTTCTCTTCTAATAACCTTTTTTCTTTGATTAATTTTTTCATATATTCAAATTAATTGTTTTGATAAGAAGTTGATGATGTATTTTTTTTATATTTATTTATACATTTCTCTCTCTTTATTTTTTGTGCTTCGGTCTCAGCAAAAATTCCAAGCGGATCAGAAGGATTAACTTTTATTAAACAATTGTCCAGTTTTTGATTTGGTTCCCCAAATAGATTTAAAGGATCATCTTGAGAATTTTGTTTTGATGGAATAAAAATTATAAAATAATAAGCAACTAAAAAACTTATTATTAAAATCCCGATTATTAGAATATAAATTAATCTTGTGTTATTTTTCATAATGCTATAATTAAAATATAAATTTATTCAGATATCAAAAAAAGTCTTCCGCCAGCCGGTAGCCCCTTTCGGTGCTACCGCTATGCCCTTTCGAGCATAGACCTATCCTACAAGTACTGGCCAGAAGACCATTTTTGTAGGATAGGATTTTGTTACCATACCTCGTAAAATTTACGAGGGTTAGGCATCTAATTGTTGTCTATAATTTAGCATAGGCTTGAAAAAAAATCAAGTTTAATTAAATAAAGCGCAAACCTTGCTGAATGGCTAAAAATAAGTTAGAATGAGGGAAATTACAATGAAAATTAAAATGAGTAAATATAAAAGTAAAAGTGAATTTATAAAAGCCTGCAAGAAAGATCCACTAATAAAACCATTATTAGATTCGAAATACATTGCAGATATTACAGAAAAAGTTCTTAAAAAATATAATATAAACCCAGAAATGGATGGATTTTTTCATTATAGTCAAATTTTTGACCTATCATCTAAAATAAAAAAGAGACTGGAAAAACGATACGGAAAAATATCCACTGAAATACCCAAAACGCCGGAATTCGAATTTCTTGAGCACATTACTTTTGATGCTCCAGTAATAAGACGATTTTTATTAATTACGCTTTCTGATAAATTTAATAAAGAAATTAAAAAAATAAGAACGAAATACAATATACGGAAAGATGGACTTGGTGATGAAAAACAAAGTGAACTATGGATGAATGAATGGCGAGAACGGGCAAAAAAAGAGCTCAAAAATATGCCCCCTGTTTTTTATGAGGAATTCAAAAGAAAAATGGATTACAAATTTAGTGAGGTTGAAAACTATCTTAATTTTATTCATAAAGAAATTGAAAATGAAGGGCATAACTTATTTTGGAAATATGGATTGAGGATGGGGTTTATTCCCCTGTTGTATATTCTCTGGGATTTTAATAACAAAAGAATTATTTCCTTTCTTAATAATTATAATAAAACAACCTCATTCAAAACACCAGATATGTATACAACTACTGAAAGTTATAGTTCCAAAGATCTCGGAAAAATATCATGGGGAATACCAAAAGATTTATACTGCATAGCTTTTATAAGACCAGTTACCAAAACAGCTTTAGAAAAATATATAGACGATAATTGGCCAAGAATTAAAAAAGAAATGAATATTTTTTATAAGCAAGTTCCATTAAACAAAAATTTTAGAAGGGATTGGCTAATATATAAGTACCATAAAATGGGTAAGATCAATAAAGAAATATCTGGATTATTGAAATTTGAATATAAGTTAGATAATTTTACAGAAATTCAAATAAAACAAACAATTGCGAGGATTAAAAAAAGAATTGCTAATCTTGAAAAGGTAACACAAAAGTAGTCTTTTTGCTGTCACTATAATAAATATGAGAAACTATAATCATAAAAGATTATAGTTTTTATTTTGCTAAATAATTAAAAAATTACTATGGCAAAAATATTAAAAGAAAATGATTATTATAAAACAACAGATATCGCGCTATGCTCGGCATTGTGCTGTTACGACTATCAGATAGAAGAAATAGACAAACAGGATCCATTCAAAGCAATCTTTCTAATAAAGAGAGACGAGAAACTAAATAGTTTGATTCAATCATATTTTACCCATCAACTTAAAGTTGATCCTTTAAGTTTTTTTAATTATCTGAAAGAAATAAAAACAAGGATATATAACGCTTAAAAAATGTTAAATGCCAATCAGATAGAACAATTTAGAATGCTTTGGAAAAATAGATTTGGACAAGAAATTTCCAAAGAAAAAGCTTTAAAAGAAGGATTAAGATTAGTAAATCTGATTAAAACTATTTGCTGTCCAGATGATAAACAAAATCAAAAAGGAAATAATTATTAAAATATACAAGCATGAAATCATTAGAAAGAAGATATAATAATATATCAATTAAAAACAAGCTTCTAAGTTCTTATATCTGCTTTGCTATGGCGGTGGCAGAACAGAACTTTGCGAAAGCAACTATATATTACTGGTTTAATAGATTGGTTGATAAAAGTGATTTTTCCAGAAAAGAGAAAAGAAATCTTCTAAAACACTTATGCAATCTTTAAAATATAGCTGTGGAAGGTATAAATCTGATAGTAACTGTTCTGTATTTAACTTTATTTTTGCAAGATAATATTTATATCGTCTTTTATTATCAGACACTTTAAAATTCAAATTATCTGTAATTTTATGCTTAGTAATATTCTTGTTACTAAGCATAAGCTTATAGCTTAATATCGTACCCCAAACGGTTATGCGCACCACCTCCAAGCGATTTAAAATAACTTGGGAGAAATACAAGCGCATCTATTCCTATCCGACGCCTTCAGCAAAAATAATTATTTAAAAATTCGTTCTTTTAATTATTTATCACAGTTCTCTTAACTAAGAGAATATGGATACTAGAAAGCATACTCTGTCTTAATAAAATGCTAAGGAGGAGGAAGGTTATAGGGGGTGGGGGAGGGTAGTACAATAGTAACATAATAGTAAAACAATATGAGAAATATACACTATAAAGTTAGATCATTCAGGTTATCAGATAAAATTCACAACCTGTTAAAAAAGAAAAGACCAAAAGATTTAAGTTGGAATCTTTATTTTAAAAAATTATTAGAAAAAGATAAGCGGAAATAAGAGGATTATTTAAATTGAATAATTAGAAGCGTATGAAAGTATTAAAAAAGTCAGTAAAAGCAAAACGGCAAAAAACGGCAAAAATCAAGGATAGGGCAAAAGAGATTACTAGAGAGAAAGGAGTATATAAGAGTGCTGAATTCCAAGCATATATCATCTGGAAATCATTGCCAGCTGTATTGAGAGGTCAAGGATTATCAACGATGAATAAGTTCGGAGTAGATGACGAGCTGTCTATATCGTTGCTTGAGATTAAAACACAAACAGAATTTGCGAAAAGATTCAAGATAAAAATAGGGACTTGTACAGAATGGAATAAGATATTGATTGATGAGAATTTGATATATGGCAGTATTAAGAAATGGGCGAAAATGATCACACCGAATATAGTAATGGCATTGGGTAAAACAGCAATGAAAACTGGCAAGGCCCCAGAAGTAATGGCGTGGCTAAAATTGATAGAGGGGTGGGAAGAAAAATCAAAAATGGGATTAGATACAAGCCCGAAGCTACTGAAAATATTAGCGAAGATGGACAAATTATTGCCATAAAATTGGGGAAAATGAAAAAGTAGAATGGGAGGAATAATTAAGGGAAATCGCTGGTCTTATTGAAAAATAGCGGTATAATGTGGTTGCTGATCCAATTAGCGAATATATTGGATTAGCTAGAACCGTCTATATTGAGTTTTATTACAATTATATGAAGCAAGATGAAACAAAAATAAAATATTTTCTCTATGCCAGAAAATCATCGGAGAGTGAAGACAGGCAAGTGCAATCTATTGATGATCAAGTTAATCGTTTGAAAGAATTGGTAAGTAATTTAGATTTGGATGTTGTAGAAATTTTTACTGAATCCAAATCAGCAAAGCAACCAAACACCAGACCTATTTTTGAAGATATGCTAAAGAAAATTGAGAGAGGGAAAGCCAACGGAATATTATGCTGGCAAATAAATCGCTTGTCCAGAAATCCAGTTGATAGCGGTAAAATAAATTGGTTGTTGCAACAAGGAACTGTCAAAGCGATACAAACCGTTGATAAACAATATCTTCCAGAGGATAATGTCTTGATGTTAAGTGTGGAAAGCGGAATGGCAAATCAGTTTATTTTAGATCTGAGTAAAACTACGAAAAGAGGACTTGAAGGCAAAGTCCAGAGAGGGTGGTTTCCAAGCAAAGCTCCTCAAGGATACATAAATGATGTGATTAATAAAACCATTATAAAAGATGAAGAGAGATTTAATTTAGTCAGAAAAATGTGGGACTTAATGCTGACGGGCAATTATCAACCGCCGAAGATATTAGATATAGCAAATAATGATTGGGGCTATTTAACAAGAAAAACAAAACGGGGCGGAAACAGGCCATTGTCTACAAGTGAGATTTACAGAATTTTTAACGATCCTTTTTATTATGGATATTTTAAATATAATGGCAGAATACATAAAGGAGAACATGAGCCAATGATTACTATTGATGAATTTGAAAGAGTGCAGGAATTATTAGGAAAGAAAGATAAACCGAAAGCCAAAACACACACATTCGCGTTTACGGGAATCATCAGGTGCGGTAATTGCGGTTGTCTGGTAACGGCAGAAGAAAAGAGAAAATTTATTAAAAGCAAAAAGGAATACGCGACCTATACCTACTATCGCTGTACAAGAAGAAAAAAAGAAATTAAATGCGCTGAACCGGCAATAAATTTAGATAATTTAGAAGAGCAGATCGTCAACGAAATTGAAAAATATACAATCCCGAAAGAATTTAAAGAATGGGCATTGGATGTAATCAGAGGAAATAATGAAAAGGAAATAGAAGTTTGCAACCAAGGATATGAAATGCTAAACAAAAAGTATTTGGGACTACAAAATCAATTGGACAATCTCACTAAATTGAGATTAAGAGATCTTATTGATGACAATGAATTTGTGAAAGAAAGAAAAGAACTGCAGAATCAAATTATCAAGGTAAGAGCAAAATTAGATCAAAGTCAGGATAGAGGACAAAATTGGGTTGATTTAGTAGAAAAAGCATTCAATTTTGCGACTTATGCCAGAGAAAGGTTTATTAATGGGGACTTGCAGACAAAAAGAGAAATTCTATCGGCCTTGGGGCAAATTTACACGCTTAAGGGCGGTGAGTTACACATAGAACCGGTGGAATGGCTAACTCCCATTTCCAACCTCAGTAAAAGAAAGGAAAATGAAAATATAGGGTTAGAACCAGCGGATTTCGGGTTAACCAAAACAAAAAGCAAGGCTTTCGCGCCTGCTTTTTCCGATTGGGGTGGCTATCGGGATTTGAACCCGAGATGAGAGGACCACAACCTCTAGTGTTACCGCTACACCATAGCCACCATAAGGGAATTTTTAGCTTCTAATTTCCAATGTTAATTTTTAATGAATTTCTAATTTTCTGATTTTTAATATCTATTCTGATAAATCTGCTACTATGAATTGACAGCGGCTATCTTTCACTAATCTAACATAGACACTTTTACATTATTTGTCAAAGGTGTTTTTTTGTGATAGGATTATTTCGCTGGATAAGTTTGTTTAATTTATTGGCTAGTACTGCGCCCGTAGCTCAGCGGATCAGAGCACTTGGCTTCGGACCAAGGGGTCGTGGGTTCGAATCCTACCGGGCGTGCATTTATCACGGAACTCAAAATCTAAAACTGGCGACACTAATTTAAAGTCCAAGTTTTAAGAATTGCCCTTATAGCTCAATTGGCAGAGCAGTTGCCTCTTAAGCAAACGGTTCCAGGTTCGAGTCCTGGTGGGGGCACGGCAATGTATAAAGTTTGTTGATTTTCTAATAACTTCTCTTCAAAGAAGATGTGTTGGGGGTGTGTTAGGATTGTAATTTTTAATTTTTAATTTTTAATAAATTTCCAATTCTTCAATTTTTAAACAATAGGAAAAAGAAGATTAAAGGATTATAAAGTTTAAACATTTGAAATTAAGAATTGATTAAAAACTACAAAATTAAAAATTTATTTAATCCACCTACCATCCCTGTCCTTTCTTATTTCTAGTTTCTCTCAAGAAGGAGAGTGTTATTGTTGTTGCGGTTCAATGTAATAGACGAAAATAGAATAGCCGATTTTGGCGACGGGCGAATGGTTTTCCAGCAGATATTTATAAGAGGGCTGGTTTTTTGTTTGTTCGTAGTGCTTGCTCATTTGGAGAAAAGTGGCACTGATGGCCATCCATCCGTTAGTGGGACCGTATTCGGAATGCCACTCTGTAAATTTATCTCCCAAATAATACGCTGGCACACCGCCGCCGAAATAGTCAACTTTTATTTTCTTGATTGGCTCGCTGGTTAAATTAGCGCATAAATTATTTTCCGACGCGCCATTTATGTTGTTGCAACTCTCGTTGTAATCATTAATCCACTTATCCAATCTTTTTAAATCCTGTCCCCAATCCAAATTGGAATCGGTCAAGTATAAATAACCCTTGTCGGGACCGCCGATCAGTTCATTGAAGTAAGCAAGGTAAGAAGGATAAATATTTAGATTGGCGAGAAGATACCAGCCTAAAAGCGTAAATAGTATAATTTTGGAGACAAAATATTTGTATCTAGAAGCAGGAGTGTATTGCAACGCGTCCTTGCTTTTTGTTGAATTTAATAGTTGAGTAATTTGCCCGGAGACTAAAATATAAATAAACGGCAAGATGGGTAACATATAACGGATGCCGATATTCAGTTTACTGGTGATCCCCGCTAGAGCGAAACTAATAACAATGCCGAACATTGCTATTTCAGCGAGGTGTTTCCATAAATAAGAGAGGAAGTCATTAAACAACTGTGATAACCGCGATCTCCAG
>Ga0164318_10000867_pt1 | contig 25088 bp, 31 predicted proteins | sample GuaBasSedimGuay9_FD_113734 | JGI IMG/M metagenome (GOLD analysis project Ga0164318, IMG submission 113734) | Subseafloor sediment microbial communities from Guaymas Basin, Gulf of California, Mexico - Guay9, Core 4571-4, 0-3 cm | ecosystem: Environmental > Aquatic > Marine > Hydrothermal vents...
ATTAGATACATTTAAAAAAATATCAGGTAATATTCTTAGAGAACTTCGTTCATCTAAGAAAGCACCTGGAAAAACAAGAATTTATACTGCTGGAGAAAAAGAATATCTTGCTTGGCTCGATAGAAAAGATAAAGGTGTTCCAGTAAATAAAGCTATAATAAAAGATTTAATAGAGGTAAGAGATAGTTTAAATATATCTTTTAAGTTTCCATTCGAATAAAAACAAATAGTATAAATCAAACATATTTATAATAATTAGGGTTGATAGAAAAGAGGAAATTGTAAAGTAGTTTAATTAAAGAGGATAAAGCAGGTGAAATTATGTATAAAAAGTTGTTTGGTGAATATGTTCCACAATGCGAACAAGAAGAAGTAGATAAAGCAGCAATTATAAATTTCATTAATGAAAATCAGAATTCTTTGTTAAGAACAAATTTAATAGCACACATAACCTCGTCAGCAATTATTGTTAATAAAAAGATGGATAAGGTTTTATTTGCACATCATAATATTTACAATTCATGGGCTTGGGTAGGTGGACATAATGATGGGAATCCTAACTTATTAGAAGTTGCAATAAAGGAAGCTAAAGAGGAAACTGGAGTAATAAATATTACTCCTTATAACGATGAAATTATTAGTGTTGATGTAATTTTAGTAGAGAACCATATTAAGAAAGGCCATTATGTAGGAGATCATTTACATTTAAATGCTACCTTTTTATTAATTGCTGGTGAAGAAGATAAACTAATAATAAAAAAAGATGAAAATTCTGGTGTTAGGTGGTTTTATATTAACGAAGTAATGAATTATGTAAATGAAGAAAGAATTAAAAAAGTGTATAATAAAATATTTACTAGAATAAAAAGTATAAATGATAGGCTTTAATTAAAATGAGGAAACATTTTTATAGTTTATTCAAAAAAATTACTTTTCAATGAACTGCACCTATAAACTTGGACGTAGGAAACTATGAAAAAGAGAGGGTGCAGTTTTCGTATACCAAAGTTAAGAGAATATCTTAAACTAAACTGAAATAAAATCAAAGAAAATATTCATGCAAAAAAAACATAAACTAGAGCCGGTAAAACGTGTCTATATTTCAAAAGGAGAAGATAGTTTTAGACCGCTTGGAACACCAACCACTATAGGCTCTCATTTTGAATAAAACACATCAATTACAAATATACATATTAGGACAATAATTTCAATGGTACCAATATTAACGTATAACTTCTATTTTACAAAAACCAACAACCAATATCAAAAGTGAAATGTAGCTAGGGGTATAGACATAATACTACTTTTTTTATAAATCTAAAGAGATTTAAAAATGTAAAAATAGTATTTCTTTAGACTAATAAAAAAATAGAATTTCAAACAAATAGACAATAGCTTTAATTTGTGATAAAATTACTTTAGATTATAAAAAGGATGGTATTAAAATGAAAATAGAATTAAGAACTAAAAAAGGTAGTAAAGTAAGAAATTTCAATATAGTTCCTGGTGTGTTATACGGTAAGGGACTTGCATCAACATCTATAACTGCGAATGCAGCTGAATTTAATAAAATGTTTCATAAAATGGGTACTTCAAAAACATTTGAAGTTGAACTAGATGGTGTAAAACATTTAGTTTATATTAAAGAAGTTCAACCCCTTCCATCAAATCTTCATTCAGCAAGACATTTTGACTTAATGAAAGTTTCATTAGATGATACAATGACATCTAAGGTTAGAGTTGTATTTGTTAATAAAGAAATAGTAGAGAAAAAAGGATTAATTCTTCATAGTGTAGCGGACACAATTGAAATTGAATATGCTGTAGGTAAAGGTATTTCACATTTAGAATTAAATGTTGAAAATCTAGAAGAAAATAACGTATTACACGTTAGTGATATTGTTGTTCCTAACGGAGTTAAAATTTTAACTAGTTTAGAAGATGTAGTAGTATCTGTATCTAGACCAAAAGAAGAAGTAATAGAAGATGCCGAAGCAACAGATGAAGAAACTGTTGAAGAAGAAGTAAAACAAGACGAAGAATAACTGATAAATTTAAAGCCATTTAGGGAAATCCTAAATGGCTTATTTATTAGTAAGTAATGCAATGGATAAATGCGTCAAATATTTATTATTAACTATTTCAGCTAATTCCTCTAAAGATTTTTCATTAGTATTAACAATATAATCTAAGTGTTTAAATTTCGATTTTCTAAAATGTTTTCTATCTTCTTTAAATCTAGTTTCAACATCTAATAAACTGTCTCCACGATTCAGCATTCTAACACGTCTGATCAATTCATCTGTTTCCAAATAAATGAAAACAGTATTAGGAATTCTTTTTTTATAAATGCTGTTAGCTCCTTTTGGTTCTACGATAATAACTTTGTAAAAATCTGCTCCATTTTTTGGGGAACCATAATGAGTATTATGATAAATTGTTGTTTCTAAAAAATCATTATTTGTTTTCTTCTCAATAAATTCTTTTATAGAAATATAGTGATAATCAGTCCCATCAATTTCGCCTTCTCTTATTTTTCTTGTTGTATAAGTAACTAATTTTTTAAATTTATACTTAGCGATTAGAATTTTAGCAATTTCTGTTTTACCACTTGCACTTGCTCCAATTAATACTAACATATTACCACTCCTGAATAATAAAATTGTACCATATTTGAAAACTATTTTGTACACTTATTCTTATATTGTTTGTGTTGGTAAAGATAAAAATATATAATAAAATTAAGATTGATTTTGGAAGGAGTAAAGATAATGAAAAAAATTATAGGACTAGTTTTATTTATTACACTAACTATATTGTTGAGCGGATGTGGGATTCGTGAAAGATTGTTAGCTCCACCTGATGAATGGGAAGCACCTGATGGTACACTTGTTGCTGTGTGTACAGTAGATGAAGATGTTTATAAATATCTATATAAGGATGATGGTGTTTATCAATATTACATAAATGATGTTTTACAAGATGATATTGCTTTAGAGTCAATTCAAGAACAGGCATTTCTGAATGGTGGAAGCATGGATAATTATTTGAGAATAACATATGATACGGGGGTATGCGTAATTACTAATTATTATGAAGACGATTAATAAAATACCAAAATAAAGGCAGCTCAATCGAACTGCCTTTTGTGAATATTTTGAAATTTCATTTATGGTATATCATTCGATATTCATGATCTAGTACATCAATAAATAAGATTTTATTTATTAAAGAGTCTTTTTTTGTAATGAATTTTATAAATTCACTAATCATTAGATTACCAACAATTCCAGGAATAAATGTTGGACTTTTCAGTGTCTTTTCTACACCAGTTAATTTATTCTTGTAAATTTCTCTTAAAATATATGCATTTGGTAAGATAATACCTATCTGGCCATACCATCCAGCAATAGCACCGTGAATTAAAGGCTTTTTATAGGTTGTGCAATGATTTTCAAGTAGTAGTTTTGTTTTAATATTATCTACTGCATCAAATACAATATCAATAGAGTTATATAATTTCATATCGATATTATCATCATATTTTAAATGCATTATTTCTATATTAGCAGAGGGATTAATCTCAAGCAATCTTTCTCTTGTTACTTTTACTTTTGATTTAGTTAATGTTAGAGTCGTTGAAAATATTTGACGATTTAAGTTTGAAACATCAAAAAAATCATAATCAATAATAGTGATATTTTGTACCCCTAAACGAACTAAACTATTACAAATATAACCACCTAATCCGCCTGCGCCTACTACTAATATTTTAGTTTTTTTAATGGTTAGAAGTTCTTCATTGTTTAGTATCCCTGTGTTTCTATTATATTGATTCATATTATCCACCTGCCATAGGAGGAAATAGATGAATTAATGATGATTCATTAACTTCTCTATTTATCATAATGTCAGTTGTACTATCATAATCATCTAAAATAATAATAGATATTTCTTTTAAAGGAATCTTAAGTTTTTCGATAATATCTTTAACTGTTAAACCTTCAACATAATCAAACATTACTACTTTTCCACCATATTTTCTAATCGCAGAATATAATTTTACTGTTATCATAATAATTACCTATGTACACTTTATAATATTTCTATTCCACAAACAATCAGCACAACTTGGGGAATAGCTTAAACAATCAAATTCTGTTGTTTCAATAAAACTACAACTATCCTCATATTCGCAATCAACACAACTTGGGAATTTACTATTTAAAACATTTTGTCTAAAATCTGTATATTCTTTACCAAAATAAATTTCATCAATATTTGTTTTAAGTATATTTCCAAAAGAATATTTTAAGACTGTTTTCTCACGATCGAAAACCCATTCAGTATATGTGTTAGCAAAGCGATAACAAGGATAGACATTACCAGTAAAATCGACATATGTGTAGTCGTTTTCAACAAAATGACAATATCTTTCTGTTTTAATCTCCATATATGGAAAAGCTAAATTAACTTTATTACCATAAATAGCATATTTACTAACTAATTTCATATATTCATGACCTTCATAATTATAATCTTTTGTATAAAAAATATCATTCGTTTGCGCCTTGTTTTGAGGTAAAAGATGCGAAATTAAAATTTTATCTGCATCATACTTATTAGCGAAATCAATCACTTTATATATTGTATCTTTTTTTGATTTTGTTAAGACATATGCAAATTCAATTGATGGTAATCTTGAATTGTTTTTTTTCTTGCAAATATTTATATATTCTAATGTTTCTCTTATGCGTGAAAAATCTGCTTGCCGTACTGAATAATAATCATCTTCAGTACCATCAACACTAATAATGATCTTTTTAAAATATTTACATAATATTTCTATTGTTGGTTTTCGAATGATACCATTAGTAGTGATTTCTAAATCATACTGTTTAAATTTTTCAACAGCGTACATAAAATTTTTGGCTATTGTTGGTTCACCTATTCCACCAAAAACTATACCTTTTGTGCCTTTTAAATGAGTACTTATTTTATCAATGATTTCAATAGTCATATCACCTAAAGAGTTTTCCCATGAATGTCGATAACACATTGCACAGTTTAAGTTACATCTATTAGTAAGTTCTATATATACTTTTTTCATAATATTAAGAAGGAATGAATAATTAAATTCATTCCTTACTTTATTTTATAGTCCTAAATCTTTTAATCTTTCTTTTGTTGGCACACCTTTAGAATCCCAACCTCTAAGTTCATAATATTTAGGTAATAATTTGTCTAAATGATGTACTTCACCTTTTGTAGGTCCACTTGGCATAGGTTCTGTAAGTAATCTAATAGGTAGTGTATCTTCTTCAGGTAAGATACCTGCGGCAATATTAAATTGTTTTTCTAATGTATAAATTCTTTCTCCTGCTTTTAAAACATCTTCTCCTGACCAATTAGTTCCAACAACAGCATTATAAATATCTGCATATTCATCTGCACCTAATGCGAATGATGTAAATAAACATAATCCAATTGAATCAATAAAAGCTGTAAGATCTTGGAATGTTTTAGTCCAGAAAGGTTTATCTTCAAGTGCTTTACGTTCAAGTTTTGCTGGTAATCCTAAGATTTCTGGAGAAATCATATATCCACGTACATGGCATCCACCACGGTTAGAAGTAGCAAAGTTTAAACCTTGTCCTTGAACTCCACGAGGATCATATGCTGGAATCTCTAATTTTTTAACAGACATTGATAAATCTGCTCTTCCATAACTTTCACATAAACGATAAGATCCATCAGCCATTTCTGCTCCAAATCCTTCTCTTCTTGCTAATTTTTTAGTCCAATAAACGATAGAATCATCATTACCAAAGTCTAGTGGATGTCCTTCAAAATCAATATGATCTAATAATCCTTTTGATTTTAATTCCATTGCAGCTGCAAGAGTAGAACCTGTTGAAATTGTATCTACACCTAATTGGTTACACCACCAGTTAGCTTCGATAATAGTTTCTAAGTTTTTAACTCCACAGTCGGCACCAAATGCCCAAATTGTTTCATATTCAGGTCCGCCACCCTCAACTTTATCAGTTTTAGTATAACGACCACAACCAATTGTACAACGATGACATGGATCTTTTCTAACTAAATATTTTTCAGCAAGTGTTTCTCCTGAAATATCTTCAGCACTTAAGAATACACCATCTTGGAAATTGTTTGTTGGTAAAATACCATTTGCATTTATAACATTTACTAATACAGCTGTACCATAAGCTGGTAAGCCTTGTCCAGTAACTGGATTATCTTTGATTAATTTATCAGCATTTTTAACTTTTGCTCTAACAGCTTCTTTATCAAATAAACTAACTTTTAAATTACCTGTTACAACAATTGCTTTTAAGTTCTTGCTTCCCATAACTGCACCAACACCACTACGTCCTGCAGCTCTATCTTTATCATTCATAATAGAAGCAACTAAATTTAATTTTTCACCAGCAGGTCCGATAGCAAGAACATTAGTTCTTTTTTTATTTTCCATTAGGATATCAGTTGCTTCACCAACCATTTTTCCCCAAATGTGTGCTGCATCTTTGATTTCAACATCTTCATTATTAATGGTAATATAAACCGGTTTTTTGGCTTTTCCTTCAATGATTATTCCGTCATATCCTGCATATTTAAGTCTTGCTCCCCAAGTACCACCAGAGTTTGAAGAAGCTATTGTTCCAGATAATGGTGATTTAGTAACTACCATATATCTTCCACCTGTTGGAGTAGGTGTCCCTGTTAAAGGTCCGTTAATAAAAATTAATTTATTCTCCGGACTTAAAGCATCAATTTTTGGATCAATTTCGTCAAAAAGTATTTTAGATCCAAGTCCACGTCCACCAACGTATTTCTTTGCTAGTTCGAAATCTAAGTCGTCAACTTTAATAGAGTTTTCTGTAAGGTTGATTCTTAGAAGTTTGCCCATATAACCAAACATTTTAAAGCCTCCTTTTTTAGTTTTTACTTATTTATATTATAACTCTATGTGATAACGTTTTCAACAAATTATTATAAATAAGGTTATAAATTACAAATGATATAATTACATCGATAATATTTAACATTTTTAGAAAATATGGTATGATATAAGTAGTTAAAAAAATATTCCGAGTTAATTAATCTACTGTGATTTACACTATGATTTATTAACCAACGGGTATAAAAAGAAATTTTTATGCCTCCCGCGCTTGGAAAGGATGTTAGATTTTTTACTCCTTTTTAGGCGTAAAAGATCTTTTTTTATTATGTATATATCAAAAGGAAGAAGGCTAATTTGTGAAAAAGATATTGATTATTTTAGGAGTCTTATTTTTATTTACATTAAGTTCTTGTTCGAAAAAAGAACTTATTATTGTTACTACAACATCACTGGATAATAGTGGCTTACTTGAGTATATTATACCTAGTTTTGAAGAAGAATACGGTATCTTTGTAAAAATAGTAGCTTTAGGTACAGGCGCAGCCCTCGAAATGGGTGAAATGGGTGAAGCAGATATTTTACTTGTTCACGCATATGATAGTGAGGTTGAATTTGTAAATAACGGGTATGGAGAAAAAAGACATAATATTATGTATAACGATTTTATTATTCTTGGTCCAGCATCTTTAGATTCAGATACATTAGAAGAAGCATTAGCTCTTATAGTAACAAAGCCCCTTAATTTTTATTCACGAGGTGATGATTCGGGAACGAATAAGAAAGAATTATCAATTTGGGAACAATATGGTTATGATGTATCTACATTTGGTGATTGGTATCATGAAACAGGACAAGGAATGGGCTCAACATTAACGATGACGTCACTAAGTCGTTATTATACTTTAAGTGATAGAGGCACTTATCTTTCAATGAAAAATAATCTTGATTTAGTTATTGCTTATGAAAATAGAAATGAGTTAAAAAACCAATATGGAGTAATTAAAGTTAATCCTGATTTACATAATCGTAATGAAGAATATGCTGATTTATTTTATGATTGGATTATTAGAGATGATGTACAAGATTTAATTGCTACATATGTAATGTATGATGAACAACTATTTTATCCAAATGCTGGCGAATAAATGATTTTAGAAAGCACTATTAAAGCATTTGAATTATTGTTCTCATTTGATAAAGAAATTTATTCGATAATATTTCTATCATTAACCATTTCTATTTTAGCAACAACAGTAGCTTCGTTTTTTGGAACAATATTTGGTATCTTTATTAGTATTTCCGACTACAAATTAAAAAGATTAACAAAAAAAATTGTTTTTACACTTATGGGAATACCACCAGTTGTTCTTGGATTAATTGTATTGTTATTTATAACCGGTCCATTTGACGGAATGAATTTACTATTTACAAAATCAGCGATGTTTATTGCCCAGACATTGCTGGTTTTACCTATTATAACTGGAAATATTATTATTTCTAGTGAAAAAACACAAAAAAGAGTATTAGAAACTGCAACGACATTAGGAGCATCTAAATTTGATAAAATAATTCTTTTAATAAAAGAAATAAAACCTTTTATTATGATGAGTGTCATTTTAGGTTTTTCAAGAGCTTTAAGTGAAGTTGGAGCTGTTATGCTTGTTGGAGGGAATATTAAAAATGATACAAGAGTAATGACTACTTACATTGCTTTAAATAATAGTATGGGAGAATATTCAGTTTCGATAGCCATGGGAATGATTTTATTATTTATTGCTTTTATTCTGCATACTTTACTCGCGAAATTTAGAGGTGATTTTTATGATTGAGACAACTGGATTAGTTGTGAAATATAAAAATATTACTTTTAAATTTGATAATTACCATTTTAAAAAAAATAAAATATCAGTGATTAGTGGGCGCAATGGAGCGGGGAAAACGACGTTATTAAAATCACTTGCCTCACTAATTAAATATGAAGGAAACGTAAAAGTGAACGGAGAAATAACTTATAATTCTCAAGAAGCAATTATTTTTAACCGTAGTGTTTATGAAAATATTATTTATCCATTGAGAATTAGAAAGTTAGATCTTTCTCTTTATCAAGATAAAATAACAGAGTATAGTAAGGTACTGAGTATCGAACATCTTTTAGATAAAAATGCTTTAAAATTATCATCGGGAGAAAAGATGAAAGTTTCTATTATTAGAAGTATTATTTTTAATCCTGAAATAGTTTTATTAGATGAACCAACTACTCATTTAGATTTAGAATCAATTAATGAATTATCAATTTTAATAAAAGAATTAAAAAAGAAAATTACTTTTATTGTAGTTAGTCATAATAAAACTTTTATTGAAGAATTAATTGATGAAGAATACTATTTAGGAGGATGTAAAACATGTTTATCGTAAAATCAATAGATGAAACAATCAAAATTCTTGAAGATAATTTCAAAGATTATCAATTAAGTAAAATAGTAATAAAAGCAGAAGATGCACTTAACTATGTATCTAGTAAAGATATTATCTCATTAGAAGATGTTCCTCATTTTGATCGATCGATTGTGGATGGATATGCGGTAGATTTTAATAGTGTAAGATTAGCTTCTTCTACAACTCCATCCATTTTGAAATTATCAGGGAAAGTAGAAATGGGAAAGCCAGCAACAATTAATGTGACGGAAGAAACAACTGTTTATGTCCCAACAGGTGGACATTTACCAAAAGGCTCAAATAGTGTTGTTATGATTGAAAATACAGATCAGTTAAATGAAGAAATTATTATTAATAAGAGTGCAACAATATGGGAAAACGTTCTTCAAAAGGGAACTGATATCAGTATTAATTCTAAAGTTTTATCAAAAAATACAGTAATTACTCCACTAGTTATAGGTGCTCTAAAATCACTTGGAATAGATGAAATTGAAGTATATAAAAGATTAAGTGTATCAGTTATTTCTACTGGAGACGAAATTGTTAAAGATAAAGCTCATTTAGAAATAGGAGAAATAAGAGATATTAATAGCTATACAATCACTAATTATCTTATAAATAAAAATATTATCATTAGTGATAAAGTTATTATTAATGATGATTTTGAATTATACAAAGAAGCTATATTAACAGGATTTAAAAATTCTGATATTGTAATTTCTAGTGGGGGAAGTAGCGTTGGAGATAAAGATTATACTTATAGTATTTTAAAAGAAATAGGAGCTGACTTATTAGTACATGGTGTTAATATAAAACCAGGAAAACCAACTATAATTGCTAAATATAAAAATAAACTATTTTTCGGACTTCCCGGACAACCTACTAGTGCTTTTTTTGTTTTAAATACTTTTATTGATACAATAATAAATACGATTTATCATATTGATAAAGTTATGCCTTCACCTTATATTGAAGCTATTCTTCAGTTAAATGTTCACTCAGTTACTGGAAGAAGAATGTATCAATTAGTGAAAGTTGAATATAATGATGAAAACAAGTTAATCGCAATTCCTTTATTTGCTAAATCAGGAATGATTAACGCTTTAAAAGAGGCAAGTGGATATATTATTATTAATGAATTTATTGAAGGAAAAACAGCTGGCGAAATTGTTAAAGTCTATCGAGTAGGTGATTAAAGTGAAACGTAAAATATATTTAAACAGTATTGATTTAAAAGAAATTTCACCATTAATTCATAATATTTGTTTAAAATCAAAATATAAAATTAGTTATGAAACTATTGACACAGTTGATTCTATAAATAGAATCACATATGAAGCTATTTACGCGCACGTTTCTTCTCCGTTTTATAACGCTGCCGCTATGGATGGAATTACTTTAGTAGCTAAAAACACATATGAAGCGACAGAAACTTCTCCAGTTATAATAGCTAAAAAGGATTTTTTAGCTGTAAATACTGGGAATATTATCCCTCCTGAATTTGATGCAGTTGTCATGATTGAGGATGTTATGGAAAACGCCGATGGGTCAATAACGTTAATAAAAAGTGTTAGACCATTTCAAGACATTAGACCAATAGGAGAAGACATTGTAGAAGGTGATATGATTTTACCTAAAAATCATAAAATTAGAGCTGTTGATATATCAGCTTTACTTAGTGGCGGAATTCCTAATATTAAAGTTATTAAAAAACCACTAATTGCTATTATTCCTACAGGTGATGAAATTATTAGAGATGTAAAAGAATTAAAAGCTGGAAAAATAATTGATTCTAATTCTTTTTATGTTAAAAACGAACTTGAACTTCTTGGATGTGAAGCAGTTATTTTAGATGTTCAAAAAGATATTTTCGAAACATTAGAAAAAACAATTATGAATGCAATAAAAAAATATGATTTAGTTATTATTGGCGCAGGAAGTAGTGCAGGTACTAAAGATTACGCTAAATCTATAATTGAAAAAAATGGAACTGTTCATATTCATGGAATAGGAATAAAACCAGGAAAACCAACTATTATTGGTGAAATTAATGGAGTACCTTTGGTTGGATTACCGGGATATCCTGTATCAACGTTTATTGCTTTTGACAATATTGTTAGACCTTTTATTGCTAATTTTCTAAATCAAGAAATAAAAAGATATAAAACAGTTAAAGCTAAGCTAACAAAAAAAGTATATTCATCACTCAAAAATCATGAATTTATAAGAGTAAAACTAGGTATTATTAATAACGAAATAATCGCAACTCCACTAGATCGAGGAGCTGGAATTACAATGAGTCTTGTAAAGGCTGATGGAATAATGGTTGTTCCTAAAAATAGTGAAGGTTATTCTGCGATGGAGTACGTTGATATACAACTTTTGAAAGATATTAAAGAAATAGAAAAATCATTAATAGTAATTGGATCACACGATATTCTTTTAGATAAAGTTGATGATTTAATGAGTAATGATAAATTCCATTTATCAAGTACTCATATAGGTAGTTTTGGTGGAATAATGGCTATAAAAAATAGAGGATGTCATTTAGCTCCTGTACATATTTTACATAATAGTGGAATTTATAACGAATTTATAATTGATAAATATTTAGATAATACTTATACACTAGTAAGAGGAGTATCAAGAATACAAGGATTATATGTTAAAAAAGGCAATCCTAAAAATATTAAATCGTTACAAGACTTAACTAGAGATGATGTAACTTTTGTGAATCGTCAAAGAGGTAGTGGAACAAGAATTCTTCTTGATTATTTATTGAAAAAAGAAGAAATTGACAAAAACTTAATAACAGGATATGGCTTTGAACTTGGAACTCATATGTTAGTCGCAAGCAGTGTTAAAGATCCGCGTTATGATTGTGGTATGGGTGTAGTTAGTGTAGCTAATCTAATGGGATTAGATATTATAGAATTAGGAGAGGAACATTATGATTTTATTGTTCTAAATGAAATAATAGATACACCTTTATATAATAACTTTATTAAAGTATTAAAATCTTTTGACTTCAAAAAAGAACTTGATAAACTAGGTGGATACAGTATTGACAATATTGGTGAAATCATTACTAAAAAAGAGGTGATATCTTGAAAGATACATTCAAAAGAGAAATTGATTACTTAAGAATCTCAGTAACTGACAGATGTAATTTAAGATGTTTGTATTGTATGCCTGATGGAATTGAAAAAAAAGAGCATGATAGTATTTTGCGAGATGAAGAGATAATTAATGTTGTAAAAGAATCAGTTAAAATTGGTATTACTAAAATTAGGATTACCGGAGGAGAACCATTAGTTAGAAAAGGTATTTACAGTTTAATAAAAAAGATTAATGAAATAGATGGTATTAAAGAAATTACTATAACAACAAATGCTACACTTTTAATTGGAAATGTAAAAAGATTAAAAGATGCTGGTATTTCAAGAGTTAATTTTAGTTTAGATACTCTTGATGAAGAAAAATATAAATTTATTACAAATTCAGCAATCACTTTAGATTATGAAATATTAATTAAAGAATTAATTAAATATGAGATGTTACCAATTAAAATTAATGTCGTCTTATTAAAAGGATTTAATGATAATGAAATTTTTGATTTTATTGACCTCGCAGATAAATATAATGTTTTAATTAGATTAATTGAAGTTATGCCAATTGGACATTTAAAATTTGATTATAATAAATATTATATTAGTAAAGATGAATTATTAAAATCATATCCAGAATTAATCTTTTATCGAAAAGATAGTATTGCCGAATATTATAAGGTTGAAGGGAAAAATGGGCTAATAGGGTTTATTAATCCAATTAGTCATAAGTTTTGTGCTTCTTGTAATCGTATAAGATTAACAGCTGATGGTCATTTGAAGCCATGCTTACATAATAATAATGAAATCAATATTAAGAACATAGATAAAAATTTAGTTTCTTCTAAATTAGTAGAGGCAATTAAAGCAAAACCACTTAGCCATACATTGGATCGAGATTTAAAAAGTATATCAGATCGTCCAATGAATAAGATTGGAGGGTAATAATGGAATTAACTCATTTAAATAAAGAAGGTTATGCGAGAATGGTAGATGTATCTTTAAAAGATGATACTAAAAGAACTGCTGTCGCAGAAGCAACAATTAAAATGGAAAAGGAAACTTTAAAAAGAATAATTGAAGGTGGATTTAAAAAAGGTGATGTTTTAGCTGTAAGTCAAGTAGCTGGAATAATGGGAGCTAAAAAAACACCGGATATTATTCCGATGTGCCATCCTTTATTATTAACTGGTATTGATATTCATTTTACTCATAATATTGATACTAATGAATTAATAATCCAATCTACTGTTTCTTTAACAGGCAAAACAGGTGTAGAAATGGAAGCTTTAACAGCGGTAAGCATTGCTGCTTTAACAGTTTATGATATGTGTAAAGCTATTGATAAAGGTATGATTATAAAAGAAATTAAATTGCTTAAAAAAAACGGTGGAAAAAGCGGAGAATTTAGGAGAGAAGAGAAATGATTGGAAGAGTAATATCTCTTAATATTAGTGAACAAACAAGTGTTATTAAAGAACCAGTAGAACAGGCTTTATTTATTGCTGATTATGGAATTAAAGGTGATGGTCACGCCGGATCAGGGCATCGACAAATAAGTTTGTTAGGAATTGAAAGTTATAATCGTTTAGAACAAAAAGGTAAAAAATTCTTACCAGGTGCTTTTGCTGAAAATATTACTACAGAAGGTTTTGTATTAAATGAATTAACAGTTGGAACAGTATTTAAAATTGGGGAAACAGTTCAAGAGATAACTGAAATTGGTAAAAAAGGACATGATAAATTTGAAATAATTAAATTATTTGGAGCTTATATTTTACCAGTTGAAGGAATATTTACAAAAGTTATTAAAGGTGGTATTGTTAGAGTTGGAGATACAATTGAAATTGTTAGATAAAATAAAACAGAAATAGGTGACAAACTATGATAATGAATGCTGCAATAATAGTGTGTAGTGATAAAGGAGCAAAGGGATTAAGAGTTGATACATCTGGAGAATATATTAAAGAGTTTTTAACTTCTAAAAAATTCAATGTCCTTGAAAAAGTTATAATCACAGATGATTTAGAAACTATAAAAAACAAATTATTATATTATACTGATGAAATTAAAGTAGATTTAATAATTACAACAGGTGGAACAGGATTCTCACCACGCGATAATACTCCAGAAGCAACTAAAGAAGTAATTAAAAGAGAAATACCAGGAATAGGAGAAATGTTAAGATTAGAAAGTTATAAAGTAACTAAAAGAGCATATCTATCTAGAGGAATATCTGGAATAAGAAATAGAACATTAATTATTAATTTACCTGGAAGTTTAAAGGCAGTTCAAGAAAACTTACCGTTTCTTGGTGATGTTTTAGGACATGGATTGAAAATTTTAAAATTAATAGATACAGATTGTGGAGTATAAAAAACGACAATTCAATGCACTGAACCCCAAAAATTGGACATAAGTGTAATAATTAATTAAAACTCAAGGAATGATGACGGTATTCTATCGGTGTCATTCCTTTTAGTTTGGTTGACATTCTTTCTTCATTGTAATATTTTATGTATTTATCTAGCTCTTTTATGAAGTGTTCTGGTGAATCAAATTTCTCTAGATAGTAGAACTCTGATTTAAGTATTCCAAAGAAGTTTTCTATTACTGCGTTGTCTAGACAATTTCCCTTTCTAGACATGCTTTGCTTGATTTTCTTTTCTTTTAATCGTCTTCTATATCTGATATTTTGATATTGGAATCCTTGATCTGAATGGATGATTAAACGTCTATATCTTTTCTTTTTTAAAACCTTATCCACCTTATAGCCTTATTTTCAAGTTTTTGTTCATAGGTTCAAAATTTCGCTACACGCTTCCTTCAGCCACTACCTCGCAATAGATACCTTGCGCTTCACTACGGTTGGTGGTAAATACCCCCGACTGGACTTTCACCAGTAAGATTAATGCCATGCCCGGCACACAAAGAAAAAGCTAAGAGAGATTTCTCTTAACTTTAGTATACGAAAACTGCACCCTCTCTTTTTCATAGTTTCCTATGTCCAAGTTTATGGGTGCAGTTCACATTAGACGCTTTTTTTCATTCAATTTATATATTTTAATATTTAATTCCAACATACAATAGACCTATAAGAATTAGAAAGAAAAGAATTCTAGCCCAAAAAGGCAAAATGCTACTACCATACATTCGTGTATACCCTTGATAGCCATAATTTCTTGTTCTTCTAACTTTATATGCATTTCGATATCTTGTTGTTATCCCCAGACTTCTGTATCGACTTCCTGAAGAAGAACGCCCTCCTCTAGACATTCCTCGATATCCTGCACCGCCAATATGTCGTCCTCCACTTGATACTCTTTTCATAAAACCACTCCTAATTTATATATATATTATTAGAAAAATAAAGCATAAATAATAGCAGCAATAATTGTTCCAACAATTATTAACTCAAATAAATCTAAAGACATAAAATTATTTCTTGATGTAAATTTTTGTACTAAGTTTTTTGTTTTTTTCAGTCTTTAATTTATCTTGTTCAGCATTATACACTAACTCTTGATTTTCTATTTGTTCTTCAAAATACGAATAACTAAACGCTCCTCTTCGACCCGCTATAACCATCACTTCTTATTTAACTTTATTATTTTTTTTATTTAAAAATAAATTTAACTCTTGATAATAGTGTTGCATTATTCAATATATCAAATGATAAAATATTTTCTTCTTTTCTACCATCAATAATTAATTCATCACCTAATAATGATTCTTTTTTATAGGTGATTCTTATTTTTTCAATATCATTATTATCAGTAATATCAGAAGGAATACTGTCGTATGCAACAATCATATAATAAACATTGTTCATATGATTATTAATATCGATATACGACGTTTTAACAGTATCTGTACCATGATAAACAACTGGAGTATTTAATTGTTTATTTTTAGAAAACGGTACTGTTTGAGCTTTTTCCGAAGAATATTTAAACATTGATGTCATTTCTCTTGTTGGGCTTATTATCTCTTTTGTTTTAATGTCTACTAATGCAAATTTACCTTTAGCCTTCGCAATCAACTTATTATCTTTATCTTTCATTTCCCATTTTCTAAACACGAAAAATCTTTTAAATGAATAAGGAAGAGTTCCACAAGTAATTGTTGATTTACCTAAAGGTAGCTCAACAATATCAATTTCATAATCAATTAAAACCCATGCAAGTCCAATTGATTGATAAAAATCTGTCCCAGCTCCATACGAATCAGCATTATGAACCATAGCATCTTGAAGATAATTTAATAATGCTGATATTTTTAGTCTTTTATCTTTTTCTACTTCATATGTATGAATATAATAATCTTGATAGTATATAATATATCACCTCGTCAAATTATATAAAAATTCTAAATATCTTGTTTTCTAAATTTAATAATAGATAATATAACAAATATTAATGAAAATAACAATGTTAGTAAAATATTATAAATAATATCTTTTACAACAAAAGTATCAGTTAAAATAGCAATCATATTATTCATTAAATATCCTGGGATATATTTTAATATTCCTACTTCCCATAATTTTAATGCTCCTAAAAATAAAATGATTCCGAAAGTACTTACAATAGCTAAGATATAGGATTTCGTATGTGTTGCTGCGAACAAAGCAATTGAAGTAGTGTAAAGAATATAAACAAAAAATAATAATGTAGCATAAAACATTCCAACCATATCTATTTCATTAAATAAGAAAAAAGTATAATAATCAAATACAAAATATCCAATAAATAAAGATACAAAAATTAAAATATTCAATGAAATATATTTTGATAAAATATATTTATCTCTACTGATTGGTTTACTAATAATAAGTGGTAACAATCCTTTTGTTTTATCATTAATAAACATCCCTACAGCTACAAAAATAATTACATATAAGTATAGTTCATATAAATTTCCAATATATTGTGAATAACTTTCAAGCACAACCGGAGTTCCTAAATCAATAACAATTCCAGTACCTTCTAAAGTATATGCAAGTATTTCATTTAAATATCTCGCTGTTAATGGTGATATAATAGCGAGCAATACTAATAAAACAGGGAAGATAATAAATTTAGATGTTTTTTGTAAATAGTAGAAATCGTATTTAAGAAGCTTTTTCATTAGTTAATTTAATAAAGATATCTTCTAAACTGGTTTTCACTTTTTTGTATTCTACTATTTTCTCATCTAATTCAATTAACTTCTTAATTAAGGCATTTGAATCTGTCTTCCCATCTAATTGACAAATTATTCCATTGTGATTTATCTTTAACTCTTTAACTAGATTATTATTATTAATCTTGTTTATTACTGTTTCAGGGCTATTCTCTGTTTCTATATAGATTTTATTACTATAAAACTTTTCAAAAATATCATCAATATTACTTTCAAAAAGCAAAACTCCTTCATCTAAAATACCAATTCTATCACACACTCTTTCAACATCATCTAAAATATGTGTAGAATAAAAAATTGTTTTACTTCCTTTTAGTTTGTAAATTATATTCATAACGTCATTTCTACCTATTGGATCTAATGCGCTTGTTGGCTCATCCATTATTAAGATCTCTGGATCATGTAATAATGCTTGAGCTATCGCAAGTCGTTGCTTCATTCCTCTAGAAAAAGAACTAATTTTCTTTTTAGAATTTGGCAAATTAACAAATTCTAAAACTTTGATTATTTTTTCATCCATATCCTTTTTACTTATATCAAATATATCAGAAACGAATGTTAGATAGTCTTTAGCTCTCATATATCCAGGAAAAACAGGTACATCTGGAACATACCCTATTTTCTTTTTATATAATTTATCAATATATTTTATTTTTTCTTCATTAATATAAATAGTTCCACTATCTTTTGTAATTAAAGATAATATAAGATTAATTGTAGTAGTTTTCCCAGCACCATTCTTACCAATAAAACCATATACTTCGCCTTTTTTTATAGTTAAATTCAAATCTTTTAAAACAATTTGATTATTATAAGATTTAGTTAGATTAACTGTTTTAATTGCATCCATTATTCGTCTTTACCAAAGATTAGATAAATTACCCAACCATAGCTAACTAAAACAACAACTATAAGCCAAATAATTTTATTTCCACCTTTCACTTTTCTATCTTCATTTACAATATCAACAATAGAATATATTTTAAATGCAAGATCAATTAAAATTAATGGAATAAGCAACGGAAGGATGTTTTGAATTGTTTCTACCATTTCTACCATCTAATCACCTAAATCCCTTCTCTAGTTTCAATCTTATCCACTCTGTTATTATACCCTTGAACACCTGAAACTAAATATAAAATCCCTGTAATAGAATTAAATAAAAGACTTATTCCGCCCCAAATAGCTTGATATAAATAAACTTTTTTTGCTTGTTCTTCGGTAAGTGAGCCTTTTATCAATTTTGTAAATAAGTTTATATTAATAACAAACATAATTGAGAACACTATAGTGAAAACAATTAATATTATAAATGTAAAATCCATAATGTAATTATAGGCTTCTAATTCATCTGGTTGCATTTCTAATAAAGATTCACTATACCCAGGTATTTTATCGAGGAATGTAAATATTAATACAGATATTCCGCACACTACTGCGGCTAGCCCTTCAAAAACAAGCCCGATAATTGTAATAATTTTAGGCGTCTGTTGCATAACATGCATTGTAATTCCTCCTTACAAATAATACTATTAAAGCTTATTCAAACTTTACAGCTGTTCCGTAAGCAATAATTTCAGCAGCTCCACCCATTACGGCAGATGTTTGAAGTCTAAATCCAACAACACCATTAGCTCCAAGTGCTTCTGCATCTTTTAGTAATCTTTCAGTAGCTACAATTCTAGCATCGTTCATCATTTCAGTATAGCTGTTAATTTCTCCACCAATTAAACTCTTAAATCCAGCTAAAATATCCTTACCTACATTTTTAGTTTGGACGGTAGACCCTTTTACATATCCTAAAACTTCAATAATCTTTTTACCAGGAACATCATTAATTGTATATAACTCTTTTCTTGTAATCATGTTAGAATTCTCCTTTCAATAAACATTTATTGTAAATATCTTTAAAATTTAATTATACAACTATGATTGTCTAAATAGAAGAAATTATTTTTTATCTTGATTAAAAGTCGCTCCTGGAATGGAGCGACTTTTGGCAAATATAATAAGATGATTAGTCACTTGTTTTTGACTTAGTATAATTCTTAAATAAATCAATAAATTTTTGCATGTTTTTAGTATAGACAGTATACATTACTATTTCTGTATATTCTGAATCTTTATAATTTATTTGATCTCCTAAAGCCTTAACTATAATATCATGTTCTCCTGGTTCTAAATCTAATCGATATTGATTATTTTCACTATTATAATCCACTCCATCTATACTAACAAGATACGACTCTGCGTTTATTACTGCATCAAAATTCAGATTACCATTAATATCTATATAAACGTTTGTTGGTGTGTTTATTACTTCTCGCAAATCAGGAAATGGTACTTTATCTGGGACTGCTTCATGTTCTCCTTTTACGAAAAATACTCCATTAGTTACAGCACGTGCTGATCCATCTGACGGATTATTAATATATATATAATCGCCTTCATCATTTTTCAAAGACATTGTAGTACTTCCACCACCATCAAAATTGTATGCTTCTACCGCATCAAAATACAACATAATTTCCGCTAATTCATACTCTGTCACTCCTAAATAACCATTAACATAATCTCTACCATCTACCACAACAAAGAAAACTGTTCCATCTTCTTTAATGCCTATTGCAGTTCTAGGATGACGATATGATGGTCCTGCACCTTCAGAGTAATATTCTGTAGCTACTCCATCTTTTACTAATTGTTCCCAAGCACCTATCGCAAATCTAACTCCTTCAAATTTTCCACCAATATGTTGTTGAACAATAACATAATCCGTTTCAGTAATAAGATTATTATTATTAAAGTCTTTTCCTACAATTACCATTCCTTGTAATGGAGGTATTAATTCATCAGTTGTTTGATAATCTAATATCCCTTTCCCAAAGTAAATATGATTGCCATCTATCTTAGTTTCTGATGCATTAATAATAACTTTATTTAAATCTCCAGTAATTATTTCTTGTTTATTTTCAAAATAAACAGTTACTTTTTCATTAGATGAAGGAAGTTGATTTATCCCTTCAATTGGTACATTAAGTTTTAAAGCTCCATCACAATTAAAAACTAAAAGCTCAAAACCACTAAATTCTGGTCTTCCAAAAACAGTTTCCCCATTATCTTTAAACCCAATAACAGTTCTTTCAACTCCTAGTCCTGGGGATAAAACTTCAAAATTACGAACATATGCTTCAACAGGATACCCTGTTGCTCCAAAGAAATCACCATTTACTCCACCTATTACATCATAGTTAGGATAACGACTATTAATATTATTAATAATTGTATTTAGATCACCTTTTCCCCAACCATAATTCATATAGTTATCTCCAACTACAATATTTATATCACTATGTGTTGTAACATTAACACCTAAATAATTAATTATTTGATCTGTCTCAGTTCCATCATAGTTGATTTTAGCTACTAATTTTGTATGTCTAACTCCTTCTACATATTCAGTTGTTCTTTCAGAATAATTAACTCTAAATAACCCTTCTACAAAAGTAAAATGAGGAGATGATATAACAAATAAAAATAAAATAATACTCAATATTTTTTTCTTCATGTTAATTACTCACCTCTTCAGGTATTTCTATAACAATATTATCAATCAATGATATATTCATTTTTATAATGTAAGTTTGATCATCTATTAATAATTCAGCAATCATTTCTGATATATAAGAATCTGTAGAAGATATTCTAAATGATTCTATAGTGCTATTTGGGAAAGCTTCTTTAAAAAATGTTTCAATTATTTCATAATTTTCTTGATTAAGGTTATACTTACCATCAATAATAGTAAACCAACTGTAGTCAAAATCTTTAAAAAATAAGTAAGTATCGTTATTAAAACAATCATATGAATTAGAAAAAATTAAATCATTTGTTATAGTTGTATGTTCACATACTCCTAAATTATCAATATAATAATCTGTTTGATTCAATGTCGTTATGGATGATTTATTATTATCAAACATCATTATAATATCAAATTCTGTTTCTCCTTCTGTAATAGTGACATTAAGTTGGTAATTTGTAATTAAAGAAGTATTTTCTATGATAGTTCTTAATTGAATTTCTTGTCCAGTTAAATTAATACATTCTCCATCTACTTCGATTTGATTATTTGTACAAGAAATTTCCTCAATAACTTGTTTCTTTTCGCATGAACTTAAAAAGAATGAGAAAAATAATAAAGCAAAAATTACAATTCTTTTCATAATATTAACCTCTATTCGTATTTATTTTGAAATGAAATAACTAATTAATTAAAGTAAAATTTGTTTTAGTACATAAAATAATCTAACAGGAAATTGATTGATTTTAATAAATATAGATTCTTTAATCTAAATATAAGGTTTTTGATGTGAATGATAAATATAGATAATAAATATGATGATTAACATCCTGTATTAGATATAGTGGAACCCTATTAAATGAAATTATTATTAATATGATTAATTTATAATATTATTGGTTGTAAAGGGTGTCTAATTCGTTATCATTGATCATAAAATAAAAACAAATGTCACTTGTTTGAATATTAAGATTCAATTCTACTTTAATCGTTAGTAATTCGAATTCGGTTCCAGTATTTATACCTATCCTAAAATATATCCAACATCTAGAAAAAGGATAATGACACTATAATTTACTTTTTTAATTACCATCTCTATCATACTTTATTTTTAATGAAATTAATTGTCATTTCATGAATAATATTAAAAGTAATAAACCTTATGTACTATAGTTTAATCATATCTTTGAGATATAAAAATAGTTATATGTTTTATAGTAATAGTATGTTTATAAAAGTAGTTATAAAAAAAAAGGCAAAATGTCAAAAGACATTTTGCCTGTTACTCTCTAATTTTTATCTAATATGATTATTAATTTAAACTCTTTTAATTGCTTGTGTTGGACAAACACGAGCACATTTCATACATCCTTTACAAAGATCTTCAATAACAAATGCTTTATTATTTTTCATAATAATAGCGTCAAAAGGACAATCAGTAATACAGTTTCCACAACCAGTACAATCTTCTTCTATTATTATGGCAACTCTTCTATTTGATGTTATAGTACTACTTGTGTTAATTTGTTCTCCAGGAACTTTTCTTGACATTAGTTTTCCACATTGAGGACAAATAAGATCAATACATTTACGACCTCTTTGATGAGGAATTGTAATATTACATGTTTCACAAATACAATCTCCACCATTACCATAACCATTACTAAATTGATCTCTATTCTTATGTTGTCTCAATTGAGCGTACCTCCGAATTTTCTTTAATAACTAAATAACAATTTTTTTTAGTTGAAATAGTATTAGAAATAAAATCAAAAGAGTTTTGAATAAGTTTTAAAATCTCTTCAATTGAATCTACTCTAATAACTACAGGTAATAAGAATTTATTAACTGTGGTTATATTAGCACCAAAAGCTTTGTTTACTAATAAATGAATTCCATTAGAGTGTAATAATTCTAAAATTTGTTTAGCTTTTTTAGGATCAGAATGTTGATCACTTGTTGTGTTATTAACTATTGATTCTTTTAAAACATAATCAGCTTTGTTAACTTCATAAATATCAAAATAAGTTGCATCACCAAAATGATCATCAATTAGATTAATATTATCGTTTGTTGCACATGCTACGAGCATGAAAATCACCTCTTTCGTGTCAGTAGCAATTTTACCGCTTTTATTAAAAATGTCAATAGTATTTAGTATATTTTAGCATTTTTTGTATCACCATGTAAATTCCAAGATGCAGGATGATTTCCTTCAGTAAAATGTTTTCCCTTAATCAACTTAAAATCTACTAAAGATTTGTTAACTTTTTGTCTTAACCCTTCAGGGTTTCTCCCACCAGTGCATAGGTTAAATGTATATCTAGGTTTAATTGTATAAATCCTTTTCTTGAAGTCTTTTTCTCCTCCAAAATTTTCATAAATGTCGAGCCAATTCTTATCGCGTAATTTTCGGTCTATAGGGTTTAATCCACAACTTGTTTGATATTGAACCGCATTAGTTAAAATAACATTATAAGACCCATTTTTCATGCTTAAAAAGCTTTTTTGTAATGCAAAGGTAAATAAGTTAAAAAAGTTTTCTCCTGTTTTCCCCATTGCGAGTCCAACTGGTTTATTATTTGAATCATATTCGAATCGGTGTGGACTTTCTAAAACAACCAAAATATTCTTTTCATGATATTCATTACCACTAAGAAAAACATAATCATCATCAATATAATCAATAGTATCTCTTTGATGAAATGTAAATAACAATTGGTTTTCTTCTACTATCAGTTCACCAACATACTGATCTGGAGAAGGTAATAAAGCACCTCCAGCCACATAATTATTTAGTTTTGAAAAATCAAAATCAGTCATAAAATTAGCTGCCATTATAAAACCTCCAATCTATAATTATAAATATGTCATTTGTAATTAAATCTTACGAAACAATTTAGTTACCTCAACTATATTATATCGCAAATCTACTATCATTTAACATAAAAAAGAAAGCAATTACTTAATTATAACTTTCTAAGTAATATCAATTAGTATATAATTGATTATATTATTAAATCAGAAAGATTAAATGAGGCTAAAAATATGATTATAAAAATACTTAAAAAATTTGGAATAACTATATTACTACTTCTAATTATAATTAACATTCCTATTGTATCAATTAATCACAATGATTCAACTAATAACTATAATAACTGGATGAAAGAAAATTTAGATAATGATATTCACTTAATAGATATTAAAATGTTAGGAGCACATGATGCTTTTTCAAGTGATATCAACTTTTTAAGTTCTCCAGACATCTCAGCTGATAGTATTATGAAAGGTATACCTGGAACATTACTTAAAGGATATTTAGTAAGACAATCAGTCACACAAGTGACTGATGTAGAAGGACTTTTGCAGAATGGTGTTAGATACTTTGATATTCGTTTAACTTATAATGAAGGTAATTGGAATACAAAACATAATTATATTTCTAGTGATTTTTATGTAATAATAGCTGATTTTATTAGTTATTTAGAAACATATCATGGAGAATTTTTGATTCTTGATTTTCAACATATAGATGGGTTAGATTATAACAACAATGAAGATTATCAAATATTTATAGAAATGTTAACTACTTCTGGATTGCTAGATTATCAATATATTAATAATACAAAAGAATTAGGTGAAATCACTTATGGAGATTTAACTAATAATAGTGAAAATTCTAAAATCATAATTATTGATAAATTTACAAAAGAAGAAAAAGCAACTTATGATTATGATTTATCTATTAGATCTTCTTGGGCAAATACAGATAATTTCGATAGTGCATTAGAATTCTTGTTAGAAGAAAGCAATACTGTTGAATCTTCAAATGATTTAAATAATTCATTTA
>Ga0164318_10000868_pt1 | contig 25080 bp, 23 predicted proteins | sample GuaBasSedimGuay9_FD_113734 | JGI IMG/M metagenome (GOLD analysis project Ga0164318, IMG submission 113734) | Subseafloor sediment microbial communities from Guaymas Basin, Gulf of California, Mexico - Guay9, Core 4571-4, 0-3 cm | ecosystem: Environmental > Aquatic > Marine > Hydrothermal vents...
CCCATAAGTAGGGTTTATAAATATCGTCCATTTTAACTTCATCTAAGGTCTTTATAAGAATTTTTGCTCTTACTATTCTTTATTCATAAATTATGATTTAAAAAAAGGCATTTTGAATTCTTAAAAATAAAAATTTTGATTTTTTTTTCAAAATATCTTACTAATTTAATATAATTATACTAATTATACTAATTATACTAATTATACTAATTTTACTGATTTCTTAAATCGACATTTATTATTATTCATTTAATTCTTCAATTATTAAAGCCAATATTGTGTAAATCGCTTCTAAGTTTTTAATTTTTGAATATAAAGATAAAGAATAATTTGTAGAATTAATTAATTTCAATTTAATCTTTTTATTTTCCCCGTAAAGTATGAATTTAGGATGGTAAAAAAGCAGATAAAGTTTTGAGTAAAGAGGAGCGAGGTTATAGGAAAAAAGTCTTGAACTTATATTATGCAATGAAGTAATTCCTGAATTTGGTAAAAAGAATAATAAAAGAAACGGAAATAGGAAAAAAGATGATAGTAAGATCAATAGGATTTGTATTAAAAGTAATAGAGAATTGCTGTAGTAAAACAATTGAAAAAAGTGATAATGAGAATTATTTAACTTTTGAAATACAGAATTTTATAAAAAGTCTTTTGTTACAATTATGAAAAATAGGGCGTTTTAGTAATAAAAATATTTGATCATTATGAGCAATTTAATTTTAGGATAAAAATATAGATAAATAACATAAAAATAATATTAAGTATGAATTCAATTTAGAAAGAATAGACCAATCATTAATTTTGAAATGGACAATTGATGTATAATTCTCAATAAAATTTTTTAATTTTGATTTTTTCAATTCAAAATATTTATATATTAGTATATCTTCATAGTCACAAATAGTGATTAAATTTTTAAAAAATAATATTTTGCCTTAGAAATAGATGTATTAAAAATTAGGTGATGAAATTACCATCGAAAAGAGACTATTATGAAGTATTAGGAGTTAGCAGAAATGCTAGCCAAGATGAAATTAAGAAGGCATTCCGCAGAAAGGCTAGACAATATCATCCTGATGTAAATCCGAATAATCCAGAAGCTGAGGAAAAGTTTAAGGAAATAAATGAAGCTTATGAGGTATTAAAAGACCCAAAAACCAGACAGCAATATGATAAATTTGGGCATGATTTTAAAAAGTATGAAGGTGTCCCTCCAGGGTGGCAACCTGGAGCAGGGCCAGGATTTCATTATACATGGACAAGTACAGGACCAGGTGGTGTAAAAATTAGTTTTGAGGATTTTTTCAAAGGAAAAGGCAGAGGGTTCGGTGGTTTTGACGATATTTTTGGCGATTTATTTAGTGATATTTTCAATGTAGGTGGAGGAATACCCAAGTCAGGCAAATATGCAAGAAAACGCCCAAGAGCTGGTGATGATTTAAAATATGTTTTAGAAATTAGTATAGAAGATGCATATAGAGGGGCAGTAAAACAGATCACATTTCAGAAACCTGGAATAAATGGTTCTACAAGGACAGTAAAAATAAGAATACCACCTGGCGTTAAAACAGGTACTAAATTAAGAGTACCGGGTGAAGGAATGCCTGGAATAAGAGGCGGGCCTCCTGGTGATTTATATGTAGAGATTGTAGTTAGGCCGCATAAAATATTCAAGAGGGAAAATGATGATTTAATAGCCCAAGTTCATATCAAACCTTCACAGGCGCTTTTAGGCGCAAAAATACCTGTTCCTAGTTTAGATGGGCATATTAAACTTACAATCCCTCCAGGTACCCAAAGCGGTGCAAAATTTAGAATTCCTAATAAAGGATTTCCAAAAATCAATACAAATCAAAGAGGTAATTTAATTATTCAAACAAAAATTGTAATTCCTAAAAGATTGACATCCGAACAAAGAAGAGTTGCTGAGCAACTTAGAAATGTCGGATTATAATTATTAAAAAATTAATAAATAGAAGGTGAATAATTTTGTTAAGTAGTGAAAAACTAACTATAAAAGTTCAAGAAGCATTTATGGAAGCTAAAAAAATAGCTAATAATAAAAATCATCAAGCTTTAGAAATAGAACATTTATTAATTGCATTAACAAATCAAACTGATGGTGTGGTTTATCAAATATTTCAAAAACTTGGAGTTATACCCCAATCGATCATTAATGATTTAAATTATGATTTAGACAAATATCCTACAGTTCAAGGAACAGCGGAAATGTATATATCTCCGAGATTAAAACAGATTTTAGACAATGCATGGAAAGAAGCTGAAAATTTTAAAGATGAATATTTGAGTGCTGAACACATTTTGTTAGCAACAATTGATAGTGATACTTCTGCAGCAGGGATCTTAAAGAAATATGGTATAAATAGAGACAGAGTTATTCAAGCTCTTTTAGATGTAAGAGGTAGTCATAGAATAACTGATGAAAATCCCGAAGGAAAATACCAAGCATTAAAGAAATATGCAAGAGATTTAACAGATATGGCTAGGAGAGACAAGTTAGACCCGGTAATTGGTAGAGATACTGAAATTAGAAGAGTAATGCATATTTTATCAAGGAGAACAAAAAATAATCCGATTTTAATAGGTGAAGCTGGCGTTGGAAAAACGGCGATTGTAGAAGGTTTAGCTCAAAGAGTTGCAAAAGGTGATGTCCCTGAAAATCTTAAGAATAAAAGAATTGTTGCTTTAGATCTTGGTGCGCTGATTGCAGGAACAAAATATAGGGGTGAGTTTGAGGACCGCGTTAAAGCTGTACTTAAGGAAATTAGAGAATCAGATGATGTTATCTTATTTATTGATGAAATGCATACTTTAGTTGGTGCAGGGGCAGCTGAAGGAGCTGTTGATGCGTCAAATATGTTAAAACCCGCTTTAGCTAGGGGCGAACTACGATGTATCGGAGCAACTACACTCAATGAATACAGAAAATATATAGAAAAAGATGCTGCATTAACTAGGCGATTTCAACCAATTTTAGTAGAAGAGCCATCAGTTGAAAATACAATTTCAATTTTACGAGGTCTTAAAGAGAAATATGAAGTACATCATGGTGTAAGAATTTCAGACGCTGCAATTATTGCGGCAGCAACATTATCAAACAGATATATTGCGGACAGATTCTTACCAGATAAAGCTATTGATTTATTAGATGAAGCGGCAAGCAAATTACGAATTGAAATTGATTCAATGCCTACCGAAATTGATGAAGTTGAGAGAAAAATCTTACAACTTCAAATAGAACAACAAGCCCTTAAAAAAGAAGATGACCCAATTTCTAAAGAACGATTAGAAAAAATAGAGGAATTGTTAGCAGAACTGAAAGAAAAAAGCGCCAGTTTAAAATTAAAATGGAAAAATGAAAAAGAACAAATCGATAAAATCAAGAAGATTAAGAAAGAAATAGAACAGACAAAATTAGAAGCTGAAAGAGCTGAACGAATGGGTGACCTTGGAAAAGCTGCTGAATTAAGATATGGAAAATTAAATCAATTACAAAAAGAATTAGAAGAAGTTAGAAAGAAACTAGAGGAAATTCAAAAAGACTCAAAAATGTTAAAAGAAGAAGTAGATGAAGACGACATTGCTGAAGTTGTTAGTAAATGGACTGGCATCCCAGTATCTCGAATGATGGAATCTGAACGCGAAAAACTTTTAAAAATGGAAGATCGATTAAGACAACGAGTGGTAGGACAAGATAGGGCATTAGAATTGGTCTCAAATGCTATCCGAAGGTCCAGATCAGGACTCCAAGATACTAATAGACCAATAGGCTCATTTATGTTTCTTGGACCTACTGGTGTCGGAAAAACTGAAACTGCCAGATCACTTGCAGAATTTTTATTTGATGACGAACGGGCGATGGTCAGAATAGATATGTCTGAATTTCAAGAAAAACATACAGTATCTAGATTAATTGGAGCTCCACCAGGTTATGTTGGATATGATGAAGGTGGATATCTAACTGAAGCTGTACGACGACGACCCTATTCTGTAGTATTATTAGACGAGATCGAAAAAGCTCATCCCGAAGTTTTGAATGTCCTCCTTCAAGTACTTGATGATGGAAGACTTACTGATGGACATGGAAGGACAGTAGATTTCAAAAATACAATCATCATTATGACCAGCAATATCGGTGCACGTTATATTGTTGAATCCAGAGGTAAGGACATTTATGAAGTAGAATCAAAAGTAATTAATGAATTAAATAACTACTTTAGACCCGAATTCTTAAACAGAATTGATGATATAATCGTATTCAATTTTCTCTCAGAAGAGATGATCAAGAAAATTGTAGATATAAAATTAAACAAAATCAAGAAACAACTTGAGGAAAAACGGTTATCAATTAGTGTAACTGAAGAAGCTAAAGAGTTCCTTGCTAAAAAAGGTTATGATCCCGTTTACGGAGCCAGACCATTATTAAGGGCAATTCAAAGATATGTCTTAAACCCACTTTCAGTTGAATTCCTTGAAGGAAAATTCCAACCCGGCGATACTATAGAAATATCAGTGTTAGATGTTGACCATTTAAAATTTTCTAAAATTTAATAGAATTTTTTCTAAATTCTATATCTTTTTTTTAATTAAATTAATAATTTATATGCAAATTATTGTCCCATGTATTCTAATACCTAATCAAATCTCACTTTTAATTCTCTAATTGAACTATGAAGATATAGGAGGATTTAGACTCATTATTTCTCTGTATTCTTAATTGATATTCCAACTTTTATTTTAAAATTAAAAATGTTTATTAATACATTGAGAGAGTAAAAAAAACGATTTCAAAAGATTTAAAATTAAAAAGTTAATTACATTTATAAAATGAATTCTCCTCTTAAAGATATTAAGGTGTTAGATTTAACAAGGTTATTACCTGGACCATTTTTAACTATGTTATTAGGTGATTATGGAGCTGAAGTAATAAAAATCGAAGACCCAAATCTGGGGGATTATGTTCGTTGGAGAAAACCATTTATTTATAATGAAGCCCATGATTTAAAAATGAACACATTATTTTCTTATCTAAATAGAAATAAAAAATCATTAACATTAAATTTAAAAAGTGAATTCGGTAGAGAAATTTTTTACAAATTAGCCAAAAATGCTGATATTATAGTAGAATCATTTCGTCCTGATGTAAAATACAAACTCAAGATTGATTACGAAACAATCGAGAAAATCAATCCAAGGATTATATATGCGTCCCTAACTGGATTTGGACAAAATGGTCCATATAAGGATATAGCGGGACATGACATTAATTATATTGCATTTACAGGAATATTAAGTTTAACAGGTAAATATAACGGTCGCATCACAATTCCGGGCACTCAAATTGGAGACATTGGTGCTGGCTCATATATGGGACTCAATTCTATATTATTAGCATTAATTGCACGCGAAAAATATGATATTGGTCAGTATTTAGATATTTCTATTTATGATGGCTTGATTTCATGGTTACCAGCAACTTTTAATGACTTTTTATTATTAAAAGATAAATTTCAAAAAGAAGACGGAAGATTAATTGGCGAACTACCTTGGTATAATGTATATAAAACTAAAGATGATAAAGAAATTGCAATTGGTGCATTAGAACTTAAATTCTGGGAAAATTTTTGTAATACTATAAATAGGCCCGATTTAATTGAGTTACGAAATTTAGGGATATCTGAACATACTAAAATAAAAAGAATATTAGAAAATATTTTCTTAGAAAAAACCAGGGATGAATGGATAGAGATATTTCACGGTATAGATTGCTGTATAGCTCCTGTTTTAAATATTAAGGAAGTTCTAAAAGATCCACATTTATTAGAACGAAATTTAATTATTGAATATAAACATGAAAAATTAGGTAAAATAAAACAGATTGGTTTTTCATTTAAATTACCAAAAACTCCTGGAAATATCCAATTTGGAGCGCCTACTTTTGGACAACATAATAATGAAATTTTACAAGAATTGGGTTATACTAAAGAGCAAATAAATAAATTTGAAAAAGAAGGTATAATTAAGACTGAAAATAACCAGGATCGCTCTGTTTTTTTGTAAATTATTTTAATTATTATCTGATTCTCCATTAATTATTTATAATAAATTTTCAAGTATAATTAAATCTTTTATATTTCCTTTAGGTTGCAATTTACCACTAATAAAAGCTTCCATTACATCAATATTACCCTTTTTTATTCCAAAAATAGTCTCCATAGCAGCATATAATGAAGCATCAGCCTCATCTTTTATACCTTCAAAAAGAGTACAACTACTATTTCTGACATCGAGAAACATTGATTCATCTATATCAGTAAGATGAATTTGGATAATTTTATTAAATCCTTCAAACTTCTTTGCAATTTCTGGATTGTCCAATTTCTTAGTCCAATCTTCTATTGTTTCATAAACCTTATCTCTGAGGTTCATTAAAAGCACCATCATTAATAAGAATCAAAAACTAAAATTGAAAATCTATATTTAAATTTTTTTTAAAATTTGTTAAAATAGAAATCAATTTTATTTATTTAAATTTAAATAGCTAAAGTAATGAAATTTACTTCACCAATTAAAATTTAAGATTAATCTGAAGATAACAAATAATTTGCTGATTATTAATAAAACTCTCTTTTTAATTGATGAAACTTTAATTTAGAAATAAACTAAATAAATTTTTTCTATGGAAACAATTTATCAAAAAATAATTAAATTATGAACAAATATTAAACATATAAACAAAATTATTAGCTAAATGATATTAGAAACCCGTACATAAATATTAATTCCGAATAGTAATTCATTTTAACCTTTATATAATAAAGAAAAACTTTTTCTTGGAATGAGATATTTAATTAAACTTGAAAAGAAATTATAAATTAAATTTTTCGTTTATATAACCCTAAAAATTAAATTGTGAAGAATTTGTTTTACACTTAAAAATTTCGGATTGATAACCATAAATGATTTATTTAAAAAGAATAAATAATATATCATATAGGATTAAAAAAAAATTAAATAAAAACAAATAAATTAATATTCAATTAAAATGCGTCCGTTGATTTAATTTTCAATAACATTTTACCTATCTTATTTCGCATATCAAATCTAGTTATAATATAAATTTAGAACAAAAAAGAATTAATAATAAAGTTAAATTAAAGATAGATAAACATAAAATTTAAAATTGGAAATTTAAAGTTAATAAAGTAAAGAAACATATTTTTTAAATTTTATTTAGTGTTATTAAAAAGGAGTAGGAATTAATGGTAAAAACTAGATATTTAGGAGTGATACACCACCCGGCTATTGGTATTAGAATACCTGAGATTTTCTTAGAAGGAATATTAACTTCTTATAAGAAAAATAATGTTGCAGGAGGTTTAATGCTATCATTTGGTAGAGAAACAGCTCCTGAAGGAGTAATAAATGCGCCACCCGGAAAATATGAAATTACAAGAGGGCATACCGGAACTTCTATTAAAAAATATCAAACCCTAGCAGCATTGAAAAGTGAGGAAAAAAATGTAATAGTAGAAATTGAAGCTGATCATTTAATAATTATTGGATCTTCAAATAAAGCAGTACAACGGATTGCTGGAGTGCATTTAAACCAAGAGATAAGTGAAGAAGAATTAAATAAATCAATTGAATATAACATGATGTGCATTAATGAAGCAATTGAAACAGGTTATGTGAATGTATATACAGTTGATTCATCAGATTTGTTTAATTTACAAGTAGAGTCAATGAGTGAAAAAGAACTATCAGAACAATTTGAAACTAAATGCTCAAATAAGATGATCATAGATGATTATGTTAATAAAGAATTTTTTTTTAAATCAATAAGTGGAGATGAATTATACCTAATTTATAATGAAAATGACGTTATGAAATTAGAATTAAAATTTAGAAAAAGTTTACAAGTTAATAAAATTATTTTTGATTATATCAAAAAACACATGAAACGTCCATTTGGATTTGAAATTTCATTAGATGAAACTATAGAATTAACTCAAGAAAATGAATTACATTTTTATTTAGAAGAATGGAAAAAATTAGGTGGTGAAGTAGGTTTTATTGCACCAAATATTGGGTTTAAAAAGAGACAAGATTATATGGGCAATATTTCAGATTTAAGAAGAAGAGTTGAATGGTTATCAACAATAGCTAAAAAATATAATACAATTTTATCGATTCACTCAGGTAGCGGAACAACACCATATAGTGGAAAAGGCCCACATACTTATGATGTATTATTAAAGGGAACAGATAATTCATTAAAATATAAAATTTCTGGGGTATATTATGAATTATTATTAGAATTACTTGAGAAACAACCTGAAAAAAGCCGGGCTAAAAATTTGTTCAACCAAATTTTTAACGAAGTATTAAAATTTTTAGAGGACCAAATCGATCAAAATACAAATTTTGCAACTGATTTATTAAAAACTCAAATTGATAATTATTATAAAGATAGGAATAAAACGGGAGAACATTATCAAGTACGTGCAGATTTTTTTAGATTTAATTCATATCTTGCCTTAAATTTTAGAAACAAAAAAGGAGAAAGATATATCCGGGATGCATTAATTAATTTATATCTAACCGATCAAAAGTTTAAAAATTTGATAGACTATGAAGTTGAGCAATTAACAACGAGATTAATTGTAGGTCTAAATTTTTCAAATAATATTCGATTAATTCAAAAATAATTAAATATTTTAGTAAGATGTGAACAAAATTTCAGACAATTTAAATAATAAATTTATAAAAAAGGCATTATTATATAAGCATTTAAATGGTAAGATACAATGTAATACTTGTGAGCATAAATGTGAGTTGAAAATTAATCAGATAGGCTTCTGCAGGACTAGAAAGAATATTAATAACGAATTATTTACATTAATATATGGAAATATCTCATCGATCTCAAATAACCCCATCGAAAAGAAGCCATTTTTTCATTTTCATCCTGGAACTTTTGCATTAACTATCGGTTCTTATTCGTGCAATTTTACATGTAGTTGGTGTCAAAATTATTCAATTTCCAAAACTCTACCAAAATTTATTGATAAAAATTATTTATTACCTGAACAATTAGTTCAACTTGCTATAAAAAATCATTCAAATGGACTAAGTTATAGTTTTAATGAACCTACTTTATTATTAGAACACGCCATTAATTCTTTCAAGATTGCAAAGAAAAAAGGGCTTTATAACACATTTGTTTCAAATGGTTATATGACAATTGACGCATTAAAAATTTTAATTGATTCTGGACTAGATGCAATTAATATTGATATAAAAGGTAATTGGGAAATTGTCAAAAAACATTGTAATGCAGATTTAAATTATATTATCAGAAATGCTAAATATGCTAAAGATCACGGAGTTCATGTAGAAATAACTACACTTGTTATAACAAAACTTAATGATAATATAAAAATTCTAAAAGAGATAGGATTAACCATTAAAAATAAATTAGGAAAAAATGTTCCTTGGCATCTAACCAGATATTTTCCCCACTATAAATATAATGAACCACCAACTTCGATTAAAATTTTAGAAGATGGTATGAAAATGGCTAAAAATCTTGGACTGAATTATGTATATATTGGAAATGTCCCTGGTCATAATGGAGAAAATACTTATTGCCCCAATTGTAAAAAATTAATAATAAAAAGAAGTATTTTCAATCTTGTAGAAAATAAAATTATTGAAAATAGATGTCCTTATTGTAAAGAACCAATTCCAATAATAATTTAATAGCCCGAAAACTTAATTTATTGTCTATATTGATTGATAATTAAGATTATCAAAAGATTATTGTTCAAAGTTTAAAAAATTCCTCATATTTTTAATTAAAATATCATTATAATCAACATATGAAATAATTTTATTCTTAATTTACGAAATAATATAAGTGGTCTTTTAAATAATTTTTATAGATTTGAACCTTTTATTAAAATGAAATATAAAAAAGAGAGAATGTAGATTAAATATGAAATATGTATATGGACCAGTACCATCCCGTCGATTAGGAAGGTCATTAGGAGTAGACACAATTCCTCAAAAAACATGTAATTTTTCATGTGTTTATTGTCAACTAGGTCGGACTACTACTTATATAAATGAGAGAAGAGATTTTTTTCCTCGAAATGACATTCTTCAAGAAATTAAAGAGAGGATAAATATTATTGGAAAAGACAACATTGATTATATAACATTTGTCGGAGATGGAGAACCAACTCTTTGTAAAAGTTTAGGCTGGCTTCTTGAGCAAGTGAAATCAAGCTTTCAAATACCAATTGCAGTTATTACAAATGGTGCATTACTTTATTTAGAGGAAGTTCAAAATGAATTGTGTTTTGCAGATGTAGTTCTTCCTACGTTAGATGCAGGATGTCCTGAAACATTTAAAAAGATTAATAGGCCGCACCCAACTATCGATTTTAATAAAATGATAAATGGAATGATTGAATTTAGAAAAAAATATTCGGGTCAAATTTGGATTGAATTTATGGCAGTTAGAGGTATAAATGATAATCTTGAAGAATTAAACAAAATTGTTAAATATTATGAGCAAATAAAACCAGATAAAGTTTATATTAATGTACCTATTAGACCTCCTGCAGAAAACTGGGTAAAGGTACCCACTAATGAAGGACTAGCATCGATAAAACAATCTTTTAAAAATGTAGTGGAAATTAATATGCCAGAAATTGGTGACTTTCAAGTTATAGACGAAAATATTTCAGAATTGAAAAAAGAGCTCTCGGAAATAATTAAGAGACATCCAATGCGTTTGGACCAACTCAAAAATTTATTAAAATCCAAAAATATTAAAGCACCTGAAAAAGTTATTTCTGAATTAGAAGAACTTGGTATTATAAAACAAGTTAATTATGATGGAAAAATATTTTTTCTATCGTCAAAAGTAAAAAGAGCAAAAGATTAACCAATTGTTGAGATTTAATTTTTTAATAATATATATATATTTATGGTTTAAATTTCAAGAAGTTTAATAAAAATACATTGTAATGCTATATAAGATATTAATAAGCATTGTTTAAACTGAAAATCAATCTATTTTTTCTTTTTCCTTAGTAGGTTTTTTTAAACGAGTTAATTTATTTTCAAAAAAATTTTGCAGGATATTTTTTACTTTATCAATGGCAGGAAATTGATATATATCAATTAAATGGTCATGTAAAGTGTGAAATGAAATTTCACCTAATTGATTCGTAATAATGATGTTAATGTCCTCTTTTAAGAGATTTTTAATAGTAATTAAACCGGCTCTAATATTTTTATTAATAAATTCATTTTCTATAGAATAATAATCTAAGATACGGTCATTTTCTACAATTACAATTAAATATCTTTTAGCTCTTCCAAAATGTTTTGAAATAATTGACTCAAGCCCATTTTCATCGTCTATTGGAATTACAATCTTATACTTTTTTAGTTCAGATGGTTTAATATAAACAGAGAATTGAATAATTTCTTTAATATTAGCGCGAATTTTTCTAATTATATCTTCTGAGATTTCTGAAGCACGTTCTACATCCATATTCTTTTTTAATTTAATAGTAATTTCTCCAAAAATAAATGGTCCGGCTTTTCGTAATTTTAATGCATCGAAGGAATTAATTGTACTGATATTTTTTATAATGGATTTAATTTTATCTTCAATTTTTTTAGATGGAGAAATGTCCATTAAAGCAAAAATCGCATCCTTACTGGTCAAAATACCGATTCTTAATATCAACACAGAAATTATTATTGAGGTTATACCATCAATAAATGGGATCATAAAATAACTTAATATGATAGAAATAAAAACAGCTATTGAAATGAATATATCACCCATGCGCTCCTTACCGTTTGCAATTAACAATTGTGAATTAATTTTATTTCCAACGCGTATCAAATATAAAGAACTAATTGAAGCGGAAATTGCCGAAATTATTGCTATAATAGATGATTGGATCGGAAATTCGATATTTGGAATGGAAAATAGGCGCATATATCCCTCGATTATAAGCTCAATAGCTCCAATTATAATGAATGCCGCTACTCCAAGAGTAACAAGCGATTCAGCCCGATAAAAACCATATTGAAACTTATTTGTGGGCTTTTTCTGCGCAATTCTCAGACCAATCCAGGTGCCAATCATAACGATACTATCAGATCCACTATTTAGAGCATCACTCATTAGTGATGAACTATTAGATATAATACCACCAATAAATTTAATAATAACAAGTCCAATTGATATAAAAAATACTATTATTGATGCTTTTTGCCCCTTTCTCAATTGGCTTCTTGAATAATCTTCAGTCATTTTCACTTTAATTTTAAAAATAATTATTAAAAAATATTGCTTATCTGAAAAAAATAGAAATAATAATCATTTATAAAAAAAATATTTATGTTATTCTTTTTTGAAGTATAATTGGCAATGGCAATGTCCATCGCGTTCGATTTCTTCGGCTGACCATATACATGGGCATATTTTACCTTTGTCTTTTTCTCTATCACCCTCTACCACTCGACAGGGGCAGTAAAAAAAACCATATTTTTCTTTGTTATTATTTAGCCCTTCTAAAATACTTTCAACATACTCATCATCAGGGTTGAGACGCCAACCCTTTTTTTTAGCAACTTTTTCAAGAATTTCACGTGTCCATTTCAAATAAATCACCTTTGAATTTGTTTTACTTATTTTAGTCTTTAATTACTCCAACTAAATCGAGAATACCTGCAATTAAAACTAATATACCTTGAATACCTCCAAAAATTAACATTACAATTCCAACCACGATTAAAATTAGCCAATTTACCGAAAACTTTTTTGTAGATTCTATGACGCCGTATGCAATTAGCAAAATTACTCCCAAAACAATATTTACGATCCCGCAAAGAATGGCAATAATAATGCTACCTAATACTGAAGGTAATATTGAAAACGGGATTGGAAACAACAAAAGGATCATCACTATTCCCATTATAATTGCGAATATACCACCAAGTATCGATAAAACACGCACCCAACTGCTAAATTCATGTGACTTTGACCTCGACCTTCTTTTTCTTCTTGGCATATTATTTACCTTTTTAGAATTTATTTTTTATTAATTTTTTAATTTTTTTTATATTTTATACAATATTTTTTGCTCAATTTAATAAGTTATGACTTATTTTTACATTTTATAATTTAAACAAATTTTTTTATAAAACTATAGAAATATATGGCTTACAATTTTGACCGATTTAAATTTAATTATTAATATTTTGTCGATCTTAATTATTAAGATATTTGAATATTTAGGAATTGCGTTAAATTTTTTGTAAATTTTCCTATAATCATTAAAAAAAACGGATATTTTTATGTAAAAGTTAATTTGGATTTTTCTATTTTATATTTATTTTATTTCTTAATTATAAAAATAAATCTCGTTAAAAATATATAATTTTTATCATTAAAGTTGATCTTTTTTCAATAATAAAAATATCTATATGTAATTTATTGGAAAAAAAACTAAAAAATTTAAATATAATTAGTTCTAGTTTAATTTACTTTTATTTCTTTCATAAGGAGTGAGAAATTTTTCTGTATATCCCTCAACGTTGATTTCCTTTCTTAAATCAATAAGAAATATCAAAATCATAATAGGGAGTAATAGATAATAAAAAAAGCCAGCTGCAGAAACGATAGTAATTGTTAATAAAGTTAAAAATGACCAATATAATAGTTTTCCTCTATATGGTTTTTTATAAAATTTATATAGATAGTATAAAGTAAAAAGAAGCGCAAGCCCTGTCAAAACTGTTGTTAAATTGTTGATATATAAGGGCCGAGATGGGTCTACAATTAAATTGTACAATGAATTGATATAAGGAGTTATTGAATAAAGATGTAGCCACCACCAACCAGCTCCATACTTAGGATATAGGAAATTCCCTGCAGTATTTCGAGCAGATTGCGAAAATATTATATCATGGATAAAAATGGACGGATTCCAAATAAGAAACGGGAGAATACATATAATTGTGGGTATTAGTCCAAGTAAAAACTTCTTAAATCCATTCCATTTACTTTTTTTAAAATGATAAATAAATAAAAATAAACCTGGAATTACTAAATAAGTATAAGTCGCAATACCTAAGCTAATATATAACGCTGATTTAAAAGAATTGTCCATATTTAAATAAGCTAAGATCAAAAAGAATATAGGGACAGATATAAAGGTTACAAAATCAAGCGCTACAAATAGAGCGCCAGCTATAAACCAGATTGCGCCTCCGCTCCAAATATATCCCGCCTTATATAATCTGTAAAAAATATAAAAGTCCATAACAAAGTGTATAATAAAAAAACCAGGCATAAAATCAATTATACCAACAGTATAAGGCCCAGGCCAAAGCACTACAGGTAAATGTATGAGAAGCGCTAACGGTGGATATTGAAACCAAGGTTCTACATTTGGATGTGGCTCTACTAGCCATAATACTTCCATTCTATATTCTTGCCCATATGGATTTATTCCATTTAGTAAATAATTTAGTCCTAACCAAATTTTTTCGTTCATATCATTCCAGTCCATCCACGCTACTGAAAAATAGTACCATAATACAAGTACTCGCATTATTAGACCAAGAACAAAGAGAAATATAAAACCTTTTAGTCTATTATTACGCATCCACTCCGTTAATTGCAGTATCTTCGCATAAATTTCCTTTAATTGTTTACTCATTAATACCACTAATACTAGGAAATTAAAAGAACTTATTTAATTAGATATTTAAAATTTTTTAATAAAATATCCTCAAAAATTTGGATTTGAAATAGAATAAATTAAAATTTTAAAACATAAATGAAGTTAAAATTATCGCAATATGTCTGATTTAAATAATTAAGTAATTTTTTCAATTGTATCCATTTCATTATGGTAATTAGGTAAAGAATTTGAAAAGCCTTTATAGTATTTAAAAGTTTTTAGGCTAAAAATAAGAGTTTGAGTTTATTAATTAATTTTAACTTTATTTTTTATTCCTGTTTTTTACCACATTTAGGACAATATTTCAAATTATTTGTTATTTTTGCTCTGCAGTTAATACAAAAAACTGGATCATTAATAGAAGAATGAGCCTCTTGCAAACCTTCTTTTGTACCATTAAATAAATCTTGTTCTAATTGATCAGTCAAAAACTGGTTATATTTTCTACGATAGATGACTAAAGCGATTATTAATGTTAATGACATAATCATTGCCCCTAAAATTATCCAAAAAATTATAATAAACATGTTGAAATAATCGCTTGGGATTTCTATACTATTCCAAATAAACGGTAAGAAAATTAAGGATAAAATTGATATTATAAATAAATTAATTAAGTTCTTAAATATCTTATGCCATTTACTCCATTTATTCCATATTTCATTATATTTTAATTTTGAATTCTTTTGAAAAGAAGTAAGTACTCTAAATATAGTCATACTATTTATTTATTGATGTATATAGTTTATAAACTTATAGATTATAGTTTTTCCATTATTCTACAAAACGAACATATTTTCATCGTAGTGGGCTGCCCACATTTCTTACATTTAGAAATTGGTTTAGTATTTAAATTATTTTGAGTTTTAAAAATTGTACGGTAGTATTTATTGAAATTTCTTAATAATGAATATCGTGCATTAGGGTATTCTTTTTCTAAATCAAGCATAACATTTTTCATTTTCTTGGATTTTTGGTTTGTAAACGGGCACTTTTCTGATATATATGGTAAATTTTTAATTTGAACGTAATTTAAAGTCTCATATTCAGAAATTTCATATAAAGGTTTAATTTTTGCTAATAAATTGTATTCTTTAATTGTTTCTAAATTTGCAGACATACGTGTTAATGATTCAATTGACCCGAAAATTAAATTTTTCATTAAAAGAGCTACTTCATCATCTAATAAATGTCCAGTTGCAATTTTTGTCGCCCCTAATTCCATGGAATATTTATTTAATAAATATCTTTTTATTGTACCACAAATTGAACATATCTTTTTCGATCTTAATTGATTACTCTTCTTAATTTCAAGAAGATTATGTCCATATATTTTTTTAAGGTCAATTATGTGAAGAGGGACATTTAATCGTTTGCACAGTTTTTTTACTATATTTTGAGATTTGTCAGAAAAAGAATTGATATCAATTCCAAGATTGATGTGAATACCTTCAATTTTGGGCCTATATTTTTCTTCAATTTGATTATAATAAGAAATAAGCATATCTAATAACGCAGAACTATCTTTTCCTCCACTTAAAGCTACAAAAATTGTGTCCTTAGTGGCTTTAATCATATTATATCTCTTAATGGTGCGCGACATTCTTTTTATTTCGTAAATTATAAAATGTTCATCACAAAAGCCTCTTCTAATATAACCTAAATAGACTGTAGCTTCTTTTCCACACGTAGATTTTAAACCTTTACATCTAGTTTTCAATCTCTTTACCTGTCCACTAATTCGATTAATTTTATTGTGTTATTTTTTTTAATTTATGTGTTGCATTTTTTATTATAATGTGCAATACTTTAAAAACTCTATTTAAAAATTAAATGCGCTTTTACAAATTCCGTTATTGTTATAATTATCTTTAATTAATTTGTTAATTTATCATATTCAACAGAAGTTCAATATTTCAATATCAAATTTAATAAAAGTTTTGAATACTTATCTTAAAAATTAATAAATTTGTTAATGACTATTTAGAATTCATCGAAATATCACATGATAGAATTAAAAAGCAATAAATTTGGCTACTAATATTGTATCTACCAAAACAACAAATAACGGTAGCGATTTTTACGCAAATTATATATTAATGTATTGAAGAAAAAACCAAATTAAGCAATAACTATTAATAATTTTTATCCAGAAGAATGCAATAATAAACAACTACAATTGATTTTATTTTATTTCAAACAAATTTCAAATTTAAAAGATAAAATAAAAAATAAGTGTAAATTAAAAGAATTTGTTGATTTTTTAATGAGATACGTAAATTGTTTAATTTTTATTTTTATTAAGAAAATAATAGACAAGCCCTGAAATAATCAGAATAGACCCAGATATAAACATTAGATATCCGCCTAATTGGATGTAGGGATTTAATATAAATGTAACAATTTGGTTTATGAAATAAAATACGACCAAAATAATTGATGGTATCATTATTTTAATTCCGGAAGTGATAAACTTATTTCTCACTTTTGTGATTTTATCTGCATTTAAGGAAACATTTATGCAAGTTAATATTGGGAAGAACCAGCAAGAGTAGATCATTATATTAAGTATTAAACCAAAAATTTTACCGATCATCCAGTTTAGTTCGATGATATTAGCTTGCGGGTCAAGGAGATAAGCTATTGGGAACATAAATATGCATAAAAAAGAGATAGTACCAGTTATTATTATTGGGATAAGAAGTATATATCTTGTTGGCACGTCATTTTTCAATTCGAGTTTTCTTAAAGTGATATTAATGGATCTAAGCATTAAAGAGGTCCCGAAAGCGAGTAAAATAAGTCCATAATATAAGTTATAAATCAAATAATTTACGAGTAATACGGCGCCAAGAAATGCAACAAGATATTTACTTGGTATTTGATTAATTGTTTTAGGCTTTTTAACTGAGTTTATAAAATAAAAATTAAATAATATCAATAAAAGTCCAATAATACTTATTGTGAACCCAAGATCTTCGTAATAGAACATACCAAAAATTACTCCAAGAATAGTTATGCCTAATCCGCTCAATGTATAAATTGAAAATTTACCAGGTATATTTGAAACCTCATATTTAGAAGTTTCAAGATTTAAATCCGCTTTTGTTGAGTTTTCCAATATTTATTCCTCCTTGACAGATTTTATTGCTTGTTTTTTCTTATAACTTATAAAATAGACCATGATCCCCACACCTATCGGAATAATACAAATTTCCAGGATAAAATTAACCCTAGCCTCATAGAACCCGATCACAAGTGGGTCATAATATATTGTTGAAATATTCCCTTTAGTATCATTTACTGGCAAGTTATTCATATATATATTATATATTATCCCATATGGTTTAATGTCTGGATTTAGCTCTGGAGGTGTTTCCTCAATGATCATACCTCTTGACAAATTTTTCCAGATATCTGTCCCATTATCATAAATAAATCTTCCTTGTTCTGCTGTTAGTATTGTCATTACATCATAATCCCCTATTTTATACCAGCCTGAAAAAGCCCCCGTTGTCATGTTCTCTGGATAGACCATCTGAAACTTTAATATATCAAATAGATCGCACCCATAACTCATAGTTAAATTTATCAATCTATCTACTGAATGTGTTTTATTAAAATGAATTGTAGTATCGATTTCAAAGAATAAAGTATCATTTTTATAATTATCAATTTTAACGACATAGTCTACAGTATAATTAATGGCTACTGGCTTTTGTATAAAATCTTCTGCAGTATTCCAATAAGTGCTAGTCATATTCCAACATAATGTCCGTCCACTATTTATAAAATAAACATCCGTATAACTATTTGAATGTTGCTGTTGTTGAGTATCTTCGTCACCCCAGTGGTAGCCTCGAAATTGTCCACCTCCAATATAGATTCCAGACCACAATTGCGACCCGCCTTTATCATAATATGAGATCGATAATGCTAAATCTTGTTGAATATAATAGTTATTACTCTCAGATGGCTCCCAAGATGGTATATTTACTATTTTTCGACATAAAAATTCAACATCGATATTTTGAGTAGGGTAATATATTACCAACTTTGCGCTTTCTATTATATAAATATCTGGATGATGCGGTACTATTTCCAATCTTTGTTCTTCAGTTAATTCATACCATGGATTTGATTCTTTTATCCATTGATATGTTGGTGGTACAACTTCATCAGCGTAACTTATTGGTAATATTTGTACATACGGATAAAACGTAGATGTGATTAATAGCATACTTAAAAATAATTTAATTAATTTTGACTTTTTCTTCATAAATTATCCCATATTTAAATTATTTCAGACTATTGAATAGGATGATATATTAAATATTTGATATAAATTTACTATTTGTATTAATATTTAATAATAATTAACAGTGTTGATTAAATATAATTTTTGATCGTAAGTTAATCTCTCTGTAATAATATAAAAATCTTTTTAACAAATAATATTTTGACTAATTATTGATTTAATGACTTAATCTTATTAAATTCACTTTTTTACTTATCTTATTTTTAATCTTGGTTTTTGATATTTTAATTAAAGTTCTAATATTTTTATCTAGAAATTAAATGCATATTGAAATTGGCATTCGCTACCAATATATTATATAATATTTTTACCATCCCCTGTCAGAATTGGATGAATATTCCCACAATTTCTTTGCAATTTTAACTTGATATGAGTTTTTCCTAACATATCCTTCTGAAGAAATTCATAAAATCGAACATTTTAAATTAACAATAAATTGTAGTATTATAGTGCGAAATTTTACAAATATGACAATATATATTTTTTATTATAAATCAAAAAAATTTCTACAAAAAAAGAAAAAAAATTTAAATTTAATGGAAAATGGATAATTGAGATAGAGAGATATTTAATTGGGATAAGTGCAAAAATATATAAGTCAATGCTTAACTCCTTTACAACTTTATTGCGAATATAGATGGATGAATCCAAAATAAATAATTGATGAAGCGGCTAAAGATGCTAAAATTTTATATGAAAATCATAGAGCATTTAAAGATATTGCTAAAAATAAGGTTATTGAATTTTTTAAATAGTTCATAATATTATAATGTCCAAAAGTATTTAATTCTTTTACAATAATCATATCTTTACTAGCTATATAATGATATTTAATCTAATGTCCAATTATATAAAGAGGAAAATATGAACTCTCAATTGTATTGAAAATTCTTTTATTAATTATAGTCCTAATAGGCCCAGAAACTATTACAGAACCATCGCCACTTTCACTAATAAAAACATCAGATCCTGTAGTGTTATCTGGATATATTTCATAACCTAATAATAATTACAATAAATAATACTAGTAGAAAAGTATAAAAGTATTCATTATAATTTATATTATAAAAATTGTATTTGAAGTGTATAAAAATGACTAAATCCATAAAAATAAACGATGAAATGAAAAGAGAAATTGAAAAATTAGAAGCAAAAATTCTTATTAAACAAAATAGGAAACTAACTCAACAAGAGATTCTTGATAAATTATTAAAATTTTCATTAAAATTTGTTGATAATATTTTTGGCTCATTAGAAGATTCTGAATCTTTTGAAGATGATTATGCATGGAAAATGTTGGAAAAACCCTTAAAATGGGGTATTAAGGACGCTTCTATTGAAATTGACAAATATGTATATGGTGAATAACCTGGGAGTTTTTATTGATACAAGTGGATTTGTTGCTTTAAGAAATGAAGATGATACCCATTTTGAGAATGCAAAAAAGGTTATGTATTCTATTTTAAAAAATGATTATGGGGCCATCTACACATCAGATTATGTTTTTGATGAAGCAATCACTCTAGCATTGAGAAGAACTAAAAATATGAAAATCTCGATAGATATTGGAAACTATATTTTAAAATCAAAAAAAATTAAACTAATTTTCACTACTATTGATGACTTTAAAAACGCTTGGAACTTTTTTTTAAATTATAAAAATAAACAATTGAGCTTTACTGACTGCACTATATTAAGTATAATGAATCGTTTAAATTTAATTTATATTTTTAGCTATGATACTCATTTTGATGGATTGAAATTTAGAATTTTTTAATTTATAATCCATTTTCCAATCAGTTCTTATATATTGAAATATATAGGAATATAATTTATAAAAAAATTGTATTTAATTACATTTGTTTAAATATAAAATATTAAATTCAATTTCTTTTGTATATTAGATTTTCAATTTTTATGTTAGTAATCATATTTTTATTTGATTATAATAGGAAATCAACAATGTCTGAAATAAAAGTTAGGACGGCTTCTATTGCAGATATTAGGGCAATAAGAGAGTTGATGCTGCAGTTATATGATTATTATGGAATATCATTTAACGAAAAAAGATTTGAATGGGGTATCAAAAAAAGATTAAAAGACCGATTACAACGAGAAGGGATATTAGTTGCTGAAAATATAACAGAAGTTGGTAAAAGTTTTATAGTAGGATTATTGATTGCAGAAATCTTAGTAAATCCAGTCGGTGAAGGTGAAGCGCGTATTACGGCTATTGTGGTAAACAATCAATATAGAAACAAGGGTGTTGGACATTTTTTAGTGGAAAATGCAATAGAACATCTTGAGAAAATGGGTGCGGAAGTTATTAAACTCGATTTAGAGGAGGAATTTATAAAAATGTTGCCCTATTTTAAAAATATGGGATTTAGAAGCCGGTATAGAGTTTTAATTTATACACCAGATCAAATTAAAAAAGAAGACAATTAGAATTCATTATTTTCTACTCTTTTTATAAAATCCAAAATTAAATTATTAACTATACCAGATTTTTCAATTTTAGACAAATGTCCTGTTCCTTTAATTATATGTAATTCTGAATTATTAATATATTTATGTAAAATTTTAGACCTAAGTGGTGGAGTTAACCAATCATATTCACCTGCAATAATTAGGCAAGGGATATTTATTTTTTTCAAATCTTCTTTTAGGTTATATTTTTTCAGATGGTACAATTCTCTAATAAGGACATCTTTATTAATATTAAGGATGTCTTCTACCCAAATTTTCACTTTTTCTATTGGTCTATTTAAAATGACAGCAATAATATGGATTAATTTTCTTATTAAGTATCTATATGGACCTCTTAAAATTGGATTATATCCCAAATTAATTAGGTTTGGTACTAAAGACCAAATGATTCGTTCATCAATTCGTTCATATAAGATGTAAGATGAATTTAAAATACATAAAAAAGCGACATTATCTGGGTTTGACAAATATATTGATATACCAATTCCACCTCCAGCAGAATGACCAATAATTCCAAATGGTTTATTGATTTCTAAATGAGATAATAATATTTGAAGGTCATTAATTATTGTTTTTAATAAATCTGTATCTTTTGAATATTTATGATAATCGGATTTTCCATGACCTCGAGAGTCCATTGCGATAGTCCTGTATCCATGATCTGTTAAAAAAGCGACTTGTTCACTCCATAAAGCAGAACTAACCCCCCACCCATGAATTAAGACTAATGGAAATCCATCACGAGGACCATTATCCTCGTAATATACTTTAACATTATCTTCAACTTCTAAATACATTCTGATACCTTCGATTTGGATAAGAATTTTAGTTAATTTTATGTGTCTAATTTATTTTTGTATTTTTGTTGATATATTACAGAATCATATTATGATTAAATTGATGTGATTGTTAATCTTTTTGCTTTTTTCTTTCTTAATTTTATCAATTTAATTTCTGGTCCATGAAAATTTGATTAATTAATTAAATTAGATACTTATAGATAATTTAAAGAATTTATATTTCACGTTATTTATCTTATATATCAATAGATATTATTTAATCTTGATATTATAAATATTAAATCAAATTGTAAGATTATTTTACATTTTATTTTTTAATTTTTATGAAATTGGTTAGTTAAATTTTTTAAATAGAACGGTCAATATATAAAACAGTCTAATTTTGAAAAATATTATGAATAAATATGAAAATCCCCAAAGAATTAGAAAAAATATATGAAATGTACCCTTTATTAGAAAAAACCACTTTTGTTACACCATTAGCAGTTTAAGTAGAAGATGGAGAAACTGAGAAAGTTAAAGAGAGAATCAGAAAATTTCAGAGAGATCTGGTTAGAAGAGTTTATAAGAATGTCATAAAGAGTAAAGAATATTTAGGTATCAAAAAACATAAAACAAGAGATACAAGAAGTGTGACTGAAGATGAAATAAAGAAATATCGTTGTATGAATTCTTTACTTGGGAAGATGAGATTTAATTTAAGGATAAGAATGTTACAATATGGCATTCCATCAATTAAAGCAGCTTATTTAAGTATTTTGGGTGCAAAAATTGGTAATGATGTTATGATAACACATGGAAACACGATAGACTCAATTTTTTCTGAAAAAATATCAATTGGTAATAATACAATAATAGGGATGGGATCAAGTGTATTTGCGCATGAAATTTTAGATGGAGAATTAAGAGTTGGAGAAGTAAATATTGGTAAAAATATATTAATATGTGTTGGTGCTGTAATATTACCTGGAGTTTCAATTGGAGATAATTCAATACTATCTCTAGGAGTCCTTGCTTCGGATGTTGAAGCCAATACTTTTGTAATCGGCCTACCAGAACCTATAAGACATCCCTTTTCGAGAAAAACCAAAAGCAACGCGAAAAGAAAACTCGAAAAGACTCCATTTACTTTATTTGATTGGAGAAAATTTAGGGATCCAATTATAGCCCTGATTAATAATATTCTATTGGAAATACAAAAGTCGCCGCGAATACCCAATTCTTTGAGAAAAGAAATACTACGAGCTGTAGGAGTAAAAATTGGAAAAGGATTAATTATTGTACCAAATGTTAATATAGATGGTTGGTTTCCCGAGTTAATAAAAACTGGAGACGATTCTGTAATCAAAAGACATTCGGTATCAGCCACATACGAAGGAATAATAGGCGGGTTTCGAAAAGGAAAAATTATAATTGGAAAAAATGTCATGATTTCTCCTAGTGCAGGACTATTACCTGGAATAGAAATTCATGATAATGCTGAAATACTTCCATATGCATTTGTAGTAAGTGATGTCACAGAAAATATACAAGTAGAAGGTATTCTTGCAAGAAAAGTAGGTGAAGTTTTTAATTTTGAAGAATTTACTGACCAACTTTTTAATTATTCTCAAGATGTTTGGGATGAAATGAAAAAATCTAAATAAGACTATAATTGATTTTTAACTAATGAATGAATTATTAAATAAATATAATATAGTATTAAGTGGCATCTGGAATGAATGGAATTCTTCAGGTTTAATTGAATCGTGTAAAATGAAAAATTCACCGTTTATTGTTATATATAATAAAGAATGGGATTTTGATTCTAATAAAGAATATACGAAAATTGATTGGCAAAATTATGGACTTGTAATTATAAGGAATTTAGGAAGAACTGACCCAAATATTTTGGAACAAGATGCTTTAAAGGATGCTCTGGAAAAAGAAATAAACGAAATTAATAACTATTCCAATTGTGAGTTAGAATGGTCGCCTCATAGACGATTAAAGATTAATCAAATGGATGCTTTATCAAGTCATACAAGAGGACACATTACTATTAATAATAAATATAAGTTAGATGGACGTATAACTGTTTATATAATTTATAGCTCAAATCATTTAGTATCACTTAGGATTTCTGGGGCTTATTCTGCCAAAAGTCCTTGGGGAAATAGAGAACCAATTTTAAGAGAATGTATTTTGGATTATACAAAAGCACCAAGAAAAAAATCTGAGTTAAATAAAAAAAGTAATTTAAGGCAATATTCAACTTCTTCGGTACCTTATACAATTTTATCTATTTCTGAGAAGATAAAAAGGTTGGAACAAAAAATAGACGAGTTTAATAACAATATTAAACAAATTGATTTTAAATTATCAAATCTTATAAATGACCTTGAAAAGAAATATTCAGATACTGATGAAGGTTTCTTACAAATAAATCAACGGATATCTGAACTCAAGTCTTATATAATGATGTTTTTTGAGAACGCTGTTTCAAAATTGAGAGTTAGAGAATACAAGGACGAAATTTATTGATTCATTTTTTCTTGATCATTTCAATAAATGCCTCAATGCGCGTCTGAACCTGAGATAAATTCTCTCCAGGTGTGTAAAAGTCAAGCCCAAGTACTGGGATTGCTAATTCACTGTTTGCCCTATCTTTTAGGATCTTAAAAGCGGG
>Ga0164318_10000870_pt1 | contig 25068 bp, 26 predicted proteins | sample GuaBasSedimGuay9_FD_113734 | JGI IMG/M metagenome (GOLD analysis project Ga0164318, IMG submission 113734) | Subseafloor sediment microbial communities from Guaymas Basin, Gulf of California, Mexico - Guay9, Core 4571-4, 0-3 cm | ecosystem: Environmental > Aquatic > Marine > Hydrothermal vents...
CCCTCGTCTTCCTTATCAGCCGGGTCGAAGTATATGTGCGGGTAGAAGTTGAAGCTTGCATGGCCCGTGGCGAATCCAGCCGTGTGGCCAAGGAGCCCGAACTTGTCCAGCCCCTCCCAGATGACATCAATAACACGACGCCAGTGGCTGGGCGTGTGATGGTGATACAGTATTCTCCAATGCCATCCATGCGCATATGACGCACGGGCGAAGGTTCTGAACCTGTCCTCCCACTCGCCCCGGGGCAGTTCAGGGACATTGATGACATATCCGCCTAGCTTCTCACACAACTCCCGCGCGAGTGCAGCGTCTGACCTTACGATGTCTTCGCGCACGTGCCCTATCACTACAGAAACCGTGTAGGGGGGCCAGTCGGTCTTGGAAATCCCGTACTCTTCACCGAGCATCTCCATGAAGAACTGCAGTATCTGGCCCTCATAGAATGAGGCGAAAAGGACATTGATTTCATTGTTCTTCATCTCAATCACGAAACGCTGCGCCTGCTCATGGGTCTGGAATCCATACGTATTGTAGTCGAAATGCTTCATTCTCTTGTAGACCTTGAGTGAAACGCTCGTTATGATGCCAAACATACCGAGGGAACCTATGAACAGACCAGTGATATCCGGTCCAAACGAGTACCGCAAAAACGGTCCGGGAGCGTTCGGATTCCCCTCGGATCCCGTCTGGATTATCTCGCCAGTCGGAAGAACGACAGTCAGGCCCATCACCATCTCGGCGATACTACCGTACTTCGTAGATCCAGGCCCTGCTCCGTTGACGACCACATTTCCCGCGACAGTACAGGCGAGCGAAGACTCGGGATAAACCGGTACCCAGAGACCGTGCTGATTCAGGAACTTGTCCAGCTGACCAAACGTGACCCCTGCGCCTACTCTCACAGAACGGAGGTCCTCAAACAACGTGATCTCTTTGAGCCGCAGTAGCTCAACGACAAGGCCGCCCTCCTCCGGAATGGCCTCGGCCTGAAGACTAGTGCCGCCAGAGCGGGGTGTCACTGGAATCTTGTACTTGTTGGCCACCTTCAGAATCTCGGCGACCTCCTCGGTACTTCCAGGTCTTACAACAGCGCCAGGGATTCGCCCATCATAGCCTGTAGAGGCCGAGTGGGAGTACGTAAGCAACACATCCGGCCTAGTGGAAACATACTCCTCACCCACAATATCCTCGAGTTCTTTCACTAACTTGGGGTCCATTGTCAGCCCACCGTCTGGTTGGATTTAGAAGATCTTCCTGATTCGCATGAGGTCGGAGGCTGAGCCCTTTATCTTGAGCTTTCGTTTCAACAATGCTGAAGCAGCGCTCATCTCCTCAAGAAACAGCTTCCTCACGGTGTCCTCGTCGCTCTCGATCTTCATGTCGTATTCGTCTAAGCCTCCCTCGTGTATCTCAATCGTGCCATCCTTTACCAAGAAGTGATATTTCCGGCCATCCTTGAGAGTGAGAAGGACTGTGCGTTCCCAGCCCTCGAGGGCCTTTCTCGTGTCTTCTCTCTCCAAGCCAACAGCAACCCTGCGGCGCATGAGTGAGAGCAGGTCTTCCTCGTTCATCCTATCATCTCCGAGTCACCCCCGCCTCGGGACCTCCGTTATTAGATGTTTTTGGTTGTTCGTGTGCGTCAAGACAACCTACATAAGCAGCCCACTGGCAGAGCTCCCGATTGCATTGTCAGACGGACCGAAAGTTGCTCAAGAACTCCCAGACGATGCACTCGAGATGAGGCCGCCAGAGTGGTCGCGTCGGGACGAAACGGTTGCGATGCTAATGACCCTCTTGTCGCATCATCCGCCCTCGATGTACGGCCACTGTCTTCGGCTGACAATCAGGGGCCACTCCGTCTATCTCTGCGGGCGATGTACGGGCATCTACGGGGGACTGGGCGTGGGCCTGCTTGCTCTCCTGATGAGTCAGGTTGTCCTTGAGCCCTCTTGGCTGTGGTTTCTCATTGCTGTGGCACTGGGACTCACAACAACAATCGACTGGATGTCACAGAGGCTCACTCCCAGGAAGACGACAGTCCGGTTGAGGTTTGTGACGGGACTGATGACTGGTCTTGGCCTCGCTATTGTCTTCTATCTGAACAATCTTCTCTTCATGCTTGTCACTCTTGCCATAATGGCTGTGTCGGTCGGATCCGTGAGCCTTGTGGAGACCCGTCGCCAAGATGAGGAGTCCTAGAAGTCCTCGTGGGCGCGCACAAGAAGAGTTATAGTTTGGACAAGCGGAGGCAGCAGGGAGGTCCTATGATACCGATTGCGAAACCCATAATCGGCGAAGAAGAGCGAGAGGCTGTACTGAGAGTCCTCGACTCAGGGATGCTGGCTGAAGGAAAGGTGTCGAGAGAACTCGAGGAGCGTTTTGCGCGCTACATTGGAACAAAGTACGCAACTGTGACAACCAACGGAACTACAGCTCTGTTCACGGCTCTCGATGCAATGGGCATTCAGCCCGGCGACGAGGTCATTACTACTCCTTTCACGTTCATTGCGTCAGCCAACACGATTGCCATGCTGGGTGCGGTACCGGTCTTTGTGGATGTTGACCCGGACACCTACAACATCGACCCCGATTTAATCGAGAAGGCCATCACCGAGAAGACGAAGGCCATTATGCCCGTTCACATCTTTGGCAATCCATGTGACATGAAACGTATCATGGAGATTGCAGAGGACCACGACCTTCTCGTGTTGGAGGACGCCTGTCAAGCCCATGGTGCTACGATTGACGGCAAGAAAGTCGGCTCGTTTGGGCATGCTGCGGCGTTCTCTTTCTATGCTACAAAGAACATGACGACTGGAGAGGGCGGCATAGTCACCTCGGACGATGAGGAATTGATTGAGCACGCGAAGATGATAAAGAACCATGGGAGAGGGAAGCAGGGCGGCTACAGCCATTTTAGGATTGGCTACAACTACAGGATGATGGATCTCGTTTCGGCAATCGGCTTGGCTCAGCTGGAGCGCCTTCCGAAGATTGTGGAGACCCAACAACGTAATGCGGCCGCGTACGACAAGGCATTTGCTGATGTGGATGAATTGAAGCCCCAGGCCGTGATTTCCGGTGCGAAGAGTGCATATCATGTATACGCGCCCAGGCTATTCTCGGACAAGATTTCACGTGACGACATGATTACATTCCTGCGGGAGCACGACATTGGTGCGAGGAGTGTCTATGCGCTGCCGTGCCACAAACAGGACACCTATCTCAACATCGACAAGTGGAGATGGGCGAGCTTTGTGAAGTATCCCGACTACTCCCAACTCTCACTGCCGGTTTCTGAGGACATCGGACAACGACACTTCCAGATTCCGTCACACGCACAGGTCACGCCCGCAGATGTCGAGAGAGTGATAGAAACAGTACTGAAGGCCCTCGGACGCTGAGGAACGATTTGAGCAGTCGTCCACGATAGAATCTTAATCCTCTGTTGCGAATAGGGGTCGTCATGAATCTAATCCGGAAGGGCCGCTCACAGGGAACCATTAACCTGATCAAGAAGCGGTTTCGAGAAGCGCGTGACAAGAGGCAGCCTCTTGAGTTTCCAACCCGCAAGATTCCCAGAGAACTTTTGCAGCAGTTGCTGGTGGTGTGCGGAAAGGTCGACAGGCACGACGCTGGGATCTATAGGGAAAAGGTCGAGGAGATTGGAGCCGACTTCGTGGAGGTCCGCGCCAAGAACTGGACGGAGGTTCGTGACCACATCCGGCTCAGTTTCAGGGAGGGTCAGCATGCTGCAATTCTGCTCATTGGCACAAGCGAACAGCTCCCGTCGCATCCTCTGAAGTACCAAGATAGCACTGCTTACACAGACTGGTTCTTTCAGGATGTGGACGGGGATTTGGTTCCAGAAGTCCCCGTGGGTCGCGTGTTTGGAAGCCCAGAAACCGTACTTGGCCACTTGGACCCTGACATAATCGACAGCGACATTGCAGTCATATTTGACAGTGAGCCGGGGCGGTCCGACAGACACCTTGCTGCCCTGACAAAGCTGGGCTTTCATGTGGAGGTCTTGGAACGATTCGAGCCGGAGGATGCCGACCTCTTGGCCGCGAGCGAGTTCGTACTTCAATTCTCCGACGGGAAGTATACCCGTCGCATTCACGGTTGTCCGGAGGCATGGCTGTCACACAACTCGGTGATTCTCTCATACAAACAGGCGAATCAAATTCCATTCAAGGGATATCCTGTAGTCTTCTCTGAGGCATGTAGCACGGCGCAGGAGGGTCCCCTCTTGAGAGCATTTCTTGAGAGGAGGGCCTGCTATATCGGAGCGCCATTGGACACTCTCAACAACCCGAGGCCCTTCGAAGACTGGAGAGAGTGTGCCTATGCAGACGGCTGGAAGTTCGGGTTTCTTGATCTCTTGGACAGCTACGACACAATCGGTCAGGTCAAGGTCAATGTTGATCGTGAGATATTCGAGAACCTGTCAGGATGGATAAAGGAGTGCGTAAGAAAGCTGGCCGTATTCGGGGCCACCAAGATCCACTATGACGAGACTCTCAGCGCAGTGGAATGGAACCTCTTCGGTAATCCGATGCGAATCTCGACTCGAGGGCCGAAGGCAGCATTTACTCCGGGCCGGATAGTCGTAGATACATAGTCATTCATGTGCAATAGGTCCTGCCTTTCGCATGTAGTATCCGATAAGCCCTCCTATTGCACCAACTAGGGCCATGATTCCCGCAGCCGCTAGGGTCGCGATGATGTTCGCCTCGAACGATGTTACCGCTTCAATGTACAGGAATAGCGGAACATATGCGATTACAGCTCCTGCAGCCCCGCTGAAGGCCGACCTGACCCTGTGACCAATCAAGTAGCCACTCACCATGCCTGCAATCACCGGGGTCACTATCCACATTAGAAAATAGAGGCCGACATTCAGCAACGCGCAAGCTATTGTAAGACCAACAAATCTGACGGTGTGAACATTTGAGATTCTGACTTCCACTGTGCTCAGTGTTGCCACCGTCAATCACTTGAGAGTGGCGTAGTTTTAACTCTGGCGAATCAGCCGACCGTTCCCAGTCAACGCCACAGCCCTTTTATCATCCGCAAACGGCTTCTCCGTGATGGCTCTCCGACTTCGCACACCCTCTGAGTACGATCTCATGGCATCCGTCCACGCATGGGTATTTCCTGATGTGCAACCAGTCCCTGAGGTGACAAGCGGCCGCAGTCTTGCTCGTGTGTTCACAGTAGATGGCACTGATACTCCTGTTAGCATTCACCAGTCCAAGGCCGGGGCTGACCTCCGAGTCGCGTACATCGAGGAACATGTTTCGCGGTCTGAAATCCGGAGCAAGTTGAGGCATGTTCTCGGATTCGATATCGACATGAGGCCTGTTCACCGGCTGATTGAGACCGACCCTGTTCTCCGCCGCTTGGACCGCGCGATATTTGGTGTGCGGCCGTATCTGAGTGACACTCCCTTCGAGGCACTGGTCAAGTCAATCATTCAGCAGCAGATATCGTATCGAGTGGCCAATCTCATCACTCGCAAACTCGTTCTGGACTTTGACATCTGTTTCGACATTGGCCAGATGAAGGCCTATCACTTTCCGAGTGCGAAGCTCATGTCCCAACGACAGGAAGAGCAGCTGCGTCTGCTGGGACTGGGGCAAAAGGCCCGCACAATCAGGACAGTGGCCCAGATGGTGACTTCTGGAGAACTGTGTCTGGAGGACCTTCTCGGCCGCCCATACGAGGAGGTTGCAAGTGTTTTGATTCCAATACGGGGGATTGGGCCGTGGACGGTCCAGGCCATGTGCATTGCGGGCCTGGGTCATTTCGCAGTGTTCCCTTACGGGGACCTTGGGATACGGAATCTGCTTGGCCGGCTCTATCTCGGAGGCGAGAGGATGTCGACCAAGGCGGTACGAGCCCTTGCCGATTCATGGGGTGAGGCTGGAACCCTTGTGCTCTACTTGCTCATGTGCGCTGATGTACTTAGTCTTGTGGACGCCAGCCGACACACTACGTCGAAAACGCATAAAAGGTTACGAGAGCAGAGGCGAAGCTGACCCGAGGGTGACTTGAGTGTCTGGATATCGTCGCAAGAATACCAAACTCTGGCGAATCAGATCCATGTTCCTCAAGGAGCTGCGACTCATCCAGAATGACAAGTTTGCCCTCCTGATGATCTTCGTTCTGCCTGGTATGGTTATGGGAACGCTGTACGTGGCCACGAGCGAGAGTACATCAGCCCCAACCGCGACCAACGGTGAGAAGAGCGAAGATGCAATCATACTTGGAGTTGTTGATCTTGACACGACTGATACTTATCCGGGCCAAGACCTCTCCGAGAACTTTACGTGGTACCTGAGTCAGAGTCCCGACTTCATAGTGATTGAGTTCGACACAGAAGAGAAGGCTCGTGAGGCGCTGTACCGCGACCGCATTGATGCGTACGCTGTGATAGACTATGGTTTCGAGGGAAACATCACAAACGATGTCCCTGCGTTCGTTGACATCCACATAAGCAGCACGAACTTTCAGTCACAGTCCGCAGTCTTCTCCGCATTCTCTGATGTGGTCACCAAGTTCAGATTCGATCACGGCTGGATAAAGGGAGAAGTGCGAATGGTCAACATACGAGAGTTCCAGCCCACGGGGGACTATACGGCGGCCACATTTGGTGTGTTTCTTCTGGTCTTCTCGGTGTTCATTGCGGTTGCTGCTACTGCGGCCCAGGCGATTGTTGGTGACGTGCCCCTGAGCAGAATGCTATTGACCCCCGCCTCGAAGATAGAAGCGATAATCTCCAAGTGGCTCGCCTACTTTGTGCTGGGGATGATACAGGCCCAGTTCCTGCTCCTGTCGTGGATGGGTCTGTTCGGCATAGTGCCGAATACCGATTATCTGACTCTCAATATCGTCCTAGCCCTCATGTCGATCTCGGGTTCAGCGCTCGGGATTCTCATATCGACGCTTGTCAGTACACGACTTCAGGCGAATCAGTCCTTCCTGTTCCTGCTTTTCGGCTCAATGATCTTTGGAACGGGGTTCATCGACGTTGGAGTTGTGGATGATATCTATCCGCTGAACTTGGGCAGAACCATGATAATTGATACTGCTTTCAAAGGCGTAGCAATCACCGCATTCGGAGAACAGATTCTCCTCATTCTCGAGATAACGGCCGCTCTGTTGTTCCTAGCTTGGTTCATATTCAGCCGAAGACGCGTCCTTGCGTGAGGGCGTACGCGGCAAAGGTCTTAAGGTCGGGGGCGTATTCCTGCATAGTCCACCAAGGAGGACAATCAATGAGCGTAGTAAAAGTAATCGAGCTCATCGGCGAGTCACCGGACAGCTGGGAGGATGCGGTCCGCAACGCCCTTGACACGGCAGCTAAATCGGTTCGCGGGATTGTCGGCATTGATGTCGACCATTTCACTGCCAAGGTCGTTGACAACAAGATTGTGGCGTTCCGTGCGAACATCAAGGTCGCATTCAAGTACGAGGAATAGTTCCTCACGCATGACCACTGGGGCCGTTACTGAAGTGCGGCCCCCAACTTTTTCCCCTCTCACGTGCTATACTCCAAAGAATGCCAGAGCGATTACGAGGGCGTTGTTGAGACCATGGGCAATGGATGGGGCGAGGAGTGAGTACCTCCTCTTCTTCGCCAGATACCCCAAGAACACGCCAAGGACAAACCTCGTTGGAATGCCGTACAGGTCCAAGTGTGTGATGGCGAAGAGGAAAGATGTCACGATAATGGCCCACCATGTGTAGGTTGTGTGATTCCTTCTGTAGTAGATCTCAAGTCTGCGTTGAAGGAACCCCCTAAATAGCACCTCTTCCGATGGCCCTACGACTACGAACATGACGATGATTCCAAGAATGGCCTCTTCTATTCCCATGTCTGAGAATATCGTGTTGTTACCTGCATCCGGAGCACCGGGAAGTGAGTACATGACGGCGGACACGAGCAGGTTGGCCCCGAACATGACAAGGCCCACTGCGATGCCGATTGCAACTCCCTGTGCTGGTTTCCAGAGTTTCATCCCGATAGAGGCAAGAGGAAGGTGTCTCTTGCGAACGTACAGTATCGGTGGAACAAGTAGCACGAACTCAGTGAGGCTCACCAAGACGAAGGCCACTGGGGATATGTAGACCTCTCCTGAATGAGGATCAATCATGACATGTCCCAAGAGAGCGAGCGGCAGGAACACGACAATCGTCACTCCCACCATCGCAATCAGTCCGAGAACAGTCCATCCGATGACGCGGACAACCACCCCGGAGTCTACCTCACTCTCAATGGTGGATCCTGGCTCGAAGATGTCAATCGTCGTGGTGTCTTCAAGCTCATGGTCATAGGGTTCCGCCATCACCAACAGTAGCACCGCGCTCGTGTGTTTCTCGTCCTGTGATAAGCCTTTGGCATTCAGTAGTTCAGAAGCCACTGTTCGCGATTTGCGTTCTTCGCACAGCCTTTATCAGAATGTTGCAGAATGATAGAGGACCCGTTACAACACACGGTGATCCGCATGGACGAGTCTGACTGGGAGAAACCACCAAGGCGGGGCACAGCCCTGCTAGTCATAACAATCATAGTTCTCTCCAGTCTTGCAATTGCAGTCACATTGAATCCCCGCATGCTCAGCCTACGCAGAGGCGTAAGGGTCGCTGTCATCGATTCTGGCATCACACCAGATAGTGAGATTGCCCCGAGGATAGTCGCTGAGAGGAGTTTCATTCAGAAGGGCAATGGTTATCAGGTGTCGGACAATTCAACGTGGGACAGCTCGCCTGGCGGCTCGCTCCACGGGACATATGTAGCCAAGATAATTGTGACAGAGTCACCCGATGTCCTCATCGTTAATGCGAAGGTCGTCACATCGGATAACGAGGCCTCAGTCACAGCCATTGCGACTGCGATTCGCTGGGCGGTGCTGGAGGAGCGCTGTGATGTTATCAATCTGAGTTTGGGGGGCACTCCCACCCACGACGATCCCGTGGGCGAGGCTGTTCGGTGGGCGTTCCGTCGGGGTGCAGTTGTTGTTGCGGCTGCTGGCAATGGTGGGGACTGTGGTCTTGGTGGTTCTTCTATTGAAACGCCCGCCATTCTTCCAGAGGCCATTGCTGTGGGTGCTGTGGACGCGATGGGAGTACCATACGGTTTTACGGCCAGGGGGCCGTTACGGAACGGGACTGCCAAGCCCGACATCGCTGCCTACGGTTTTTACTCGGGAAGTGAGGGTGTATTCTTTGGGACGAGCTTTGCTGCACCCAGAGTCACAGCAGCCGCAGTCCAGTTGATTTCCCTTTGCGAGGAGAACGGATGGAAGTGGACACCAGGAATGGTGAAGGCTGCTCTGATGTCTAGCGTGAATCATCTGTCTGCACCGGCCTACGCCGTAGGAGAGGGTCTGCTGAATGCGGACGCTGCAAAGGAGTATGTCAGTAGGGCTCCTCGACGAGACGGCCTTCCTCTTGTTGCTTGGGTCACCCCGAGCAAGGGGCCTTGGGACTTCGAGCAGTGGTTTGTCAACGTCACATCGAAGGTGGAGCTCACACTCTTTACGAGTTCCAATGACACTTGGCAGGTTTCCTTGAGCGGCAATGCTGCTCACTGGACCGGTGCTCCGTCAGTGCTCAAGGTCAACCAGACCGCCACGTTTCAGCTTCGTGTCCGTGTCATAGACTCAGGGTCTGTCGATAATCTTCGCCTATACGTCCGACTCAGCGCACCTGGATATCACTATGTATACAGCAGATTTGACTTCAGCGCTGACGTTGCCGTGGCAAAGGTTGCCTTCGAGATTGCTCATACACCTTGGTTCGCAGACTCGATGTACGGTCAATTCAGAGAGTTCTACCGACTTATCACGGGGGCGGGCATTGCTGTTGAAGAGATACGTGACCCGGAGGAGCTGACTCTCGAAAGGCTTGGCGAATTCGACGCGGTCATTCTGTTGGACCCATGTGCGCGTGCCGCGCATCTTGTCAACGGCTCATACGTACGTGTTTCGTTCAGGAGTTACTCACAGGCGGCGATTGACGCTCTTGTGACCTATTGGTCCTCTGGCGGGAGCATCTTCGTAGTTGGCCTTGACAATCGCAGCATTGAGTTGTCGGACCTCAACGATTTGCTTATCCACTTCAATGTGACACTTAGGTATGATCACGTTCCGTCTGTCAGCATAGTCTTGAACGGAATCCCGTCGACGCAGCTTGTCACAGATCTTATCTCTCATCCCATCACGGAGTCAGTTACTGGTTTCGATTTCTACGGCTGTTCGATGAGCACTTGGGGAAATGTGACAGTACTGGCCCAAGTCCAAGTCATGGCTAGAAATGAGAACGGGCGAATCGTCCTCGAGAACCGAACAGTCCTTGCATGTGCAGAGAGTCGTTCTGGCGGTAGACTGATCGTGTCAGGAACCAACTTCTTCTTGGACAACTGGGGCATTCAGGGCGAGTACAAGTCCGCAACCAACGATCGACTTGCCAAACAGGCTGTGCTCTGGCTCGTCCACCTCTTGGGTTAGAGAAGTGGTGCTATCTTCTCGGCTGCAGTCTTTGCCGCGTAGACGAGGAGCCCTGGTTTCATGTCCTTTCGAGCAGCGAGAACTAGGATCGCTTTTTCTCCTGCACTCTTGAGGATCATCTGGCCGTGCTCATTTGTCAGTAGAACTTCCTCAAGCTGTCCCTGATCCATCCTCTCAGCGGCAAGGTCCGCCACTCCGAGGATTGAAGCAGCCATTGCTGCAATCTCTGCTTCTTCGAGCGTGTCGGGCACAGCAGCATCTATAGGGAGACCCTCCTTGGACAGCAGCATCCATGCTTTGATGCCTGTGGCCAGAGATGTAGAATCCTCGACTATCTCCCTCACCTTGGCCCGTAGTTCCTCGAAGTTCACGTCCATCATGGTGGCTGCGCCCTTACCTAGGTTCGTGTTGTGTCATGTCATGTGCGGCATTATTAAGCTTTGGCTGACGTGTGTAGCAAGTATTACTGTCAACGCTCAGGAGAGTGAATTTCGCTGGTTGAGATTGCAAGTTTTCCTGCGCAACGGCCGCCAGCACCGACAAGGTCGTGGAAGACCGGCGTTCGCATTCTCGGTGTATCCGAGAGCTTTGACAGACGGGACGAGTTCAGTATCCTTGCAGGTGTTGTGATGAGAGGGGATCTTCGCATAGATGGTTATGCTCTATGCATGCCGAGGGTGGGGGGACTCGATGCTACCGACCAGCTGGTCGCCATGTTCCATCGATTGGGTCGAGACGATGTCCGGTTATGGCTTCTCAACGGCTCGGTGATCTCGTGGTTCAATGTGGTGGACATAGGTGACCTCTGGGAACGTACTGGCTGCCCCGTTGTATGCGTTTCGTACGAACAGTCCACAGGAATCGAGTCGTACCTCAAGGAGTACTTTCCAGAGGATTGGAGAGATCGCCAAGCGGTCATTGACAGAAATGGCCCACGTCACAAGATTCGCTTGAAGACGGGCTTCACAGTCTTCGTGAACACAGCCGGCGTTTCGTCTGAGGACGCTGCGGTGCTGTTGAATCGCTTCACAATGGATGGGCGCGTGCCGGAGCCTCTAAGGGTTGCGCGTATCCTTGCCGCTGCGATTCGTCGGGATCTCACCTTGAGCGCCTGACCCACGAAACGTGAACGACTCATACATCTTGAACAGGTATTCACCGAGTTCAATGGCTGGGCGTATTTCCAGTTCGGTGAGCCTAGACACTCCCGATTCGAAGAACTGTCTGAGAAGAGCAGGATTTGTGCCTCGTCGCAGTAGTACAATCCCGTGGAGCAACATGTCAAGCACATCTGCAGCGTGAACCACCCTTGTTTCTGTGGCTGCCCTCTCAGAGAGCGCTTTCCATGACCGGCGAATCATGTCAGAGTCGAGGCCGGCTCTTGTCAGCCTATCCATAACTTCTTGTTCGATACTGTGCTTCGCCACTTGCAGATCGTCCCAAGCTCCACCGTCCCTTCTCGGAATATCAGACAGAACCGCCTCGGGCAAGTCGTGAATCACTGCCATTATGAGAACATCTTGAGTATTGATATGAACTCCCTCTTTGATAAGAGTGTCAGCCAGTACAAGCGCGATGTAACTTACCCCCCACGAATGCGATGCGACAGACTCGGACGCATCGCGTCCTATTCCTGCCAGAAGCCAACCAATTCTCGGAAGTGACTTCAGGTTCTCTCCTAGGAGGAGGCTCTCGATCAGCTTTTCAGGGTCCATTGGTCCCACCGTAACAGAAGAGATGGGGGAAAGAACCCCCTATGTTGATACTTACTCATCCTGTCACGGCTCGACCGTAATAGTTCCCTCGGCGACTGCGGCTGCGTACTCCCAGACCCTACGCTGAATCGAGAGTGGGACATATGTAGAGCTGAAAGTAAAGTTGGTGACGTTTACGCCACCGTTGGCAAGGTCGTATTCGAATGTTTGCCCACCGGGGAAGTTGTTCCACATGGTTGCGTTGATGATTCGGAATGCCGCGAGGTCCGTTCGCGGTACCACGCTCATTGGAATCCAGCTTGGTCCGATTGCAACGTGGGGATTGGGGTTTCCATAATAGTCCTGATCGCCTTCTGCTGCAATCACAAGTGGCATCCTGTTCAGCGAGGCAAACATGGTCTTGTTGACAACCTCCATTCCTTGGCGGACACCTAACATGCTTGCCCTAACCGGGGCGAAGATGATAGATGCATCTTGACTAAGGAACATTGTCGTCGTATATTGGGCAGCCAACTCGGTATTGTTGTAGCTCCCAATGTAGACAGTGTCCAGTAACGTAACGCCGAGGTCATAGGTTTCGTTGGCGGTTGTCACCCCTTGGATAAAGCCGCTTATCATGGCCTGGACTCCAGTGTCGCTCTGCACAGAACCGATGATTCCCACCTTCTGAGTGATGTTGGCAGCCATCAGTGCTGCAAACACACCTGCAACGAACGCAGCCTGTTCAACTTTGAACGTCGCAGAAACGACGTTGTTTCCACTCACGTAGCCGTCAATCATGGCGAACTTCTGCTCGGGGAACTCGTCAGCGACTGTCTGGACGCTGGGTACAAGGTCCCTTCCCATGGCGAGAATTAGGCTGTAGCGACCGGACTGGGCTAGTTCCCTCAGAGTAGTCACAGCCTCTGTCTGTGTCTTTGGATACGACGGGATGTAGTACTGTACCGAGATATATGACAACAGTCTAGTCAGTCCCGTGTACAACTGGTCTGCATAGCTTAGATCGCCAAATCCCGGGTCCATGACCACGACAGCAATCCGTGACGGCTCGTAGGGGCTCGTCACGTAAAGTATCCCACCTACTGAGCCAAAGACGACAACGACAATGATCAATGATGCGACAATGCTCGATCGAGAGCTCACATTGCTTCCTCCAGTGTCAGTGGCGGAGCTTCGAGATGTGCTTGATTTAAATATGTCGCTCTCCTCATGCCGTGAAGTCGGCCTGCAAAACAGTGCCTTGGATGTTCCATGTGAGCGAGCGATTAAAAAGACCAATACAACTGCTCATCAAAACCAGAAGGATGGATCCCCCTTGACAAGTGAGATGCTCAGTCAGGTGGCAGACCTACTAAGTGGCGCCCTCAGCATTCACCATGCCGTGAAGAACGTGATTCTCTGCACCCGCGAGGGAGTTGTTGTGGCCGCGGTTTCACGAGAAGAGCAAATTGACCCCCGTCTGCTCGCCACAGTTTCTGCGGCCCTGACATGGGTCGGAGGGACGACTCTTCGTAAGGTCTCCAAGTCCAGCCCGTCCAGCATCTATCTCGTCACCGCTCATGAGCGCGTTATCACGCTGATTCAGCCAAACTACTGCATGATTCTTGTAGTTTCTCTTGACGAAGGCCCAGACTTTGACCTGCGCGCACACTTGGCTAATCTTCAGTCCATATCTACGCGGATTGAGATACTTATGACTACCAGCCCTCAGTTCGGGTCCACGACCGTGCTAAGCAATGTTGTTCGTGGAATCCCTGAGATCAATCGGGCCATGCTATTGACCATTGATGGCCTTCCACTGGGCTCTGTAGGTTTCACGAACGAGATTGAAGTGGCTGGACTTGTGGGGTCCATGTTTGCAAATGGTCTCACTTTCTCGGAGGAAACTGACCATATCGTTCTTGAGTCAGACGAAGCCAGCCTCTTGGTGGTGCGAGTGGACGAGAGTCGGCTCTTGGCAGTTGTTTGTGGAAAAGGCAGGGCGCACGATCTGTGTGAGCGCGTCGTTGATGTTGTTCGTCAGAGTGTCTGAACGTTCTCCACCTTGGCGCCGGGTGGTGCCTCTCCAGACTCCTCCGTACTTTCCTCTTCTAGAAAGTCGAATTGCCACTCCTTGAGGTTAATAGTGATGAAGCAGTCCTCGCCCCTATCGGGGCAGTCGATTCTGATTGTGACATGATCGGGTGTCTTCTCACGAATCTCTGGGTTCAGGCAACCGTCTTCGAGCTTTTCCAGCAGGAACATGATGAACGCTTCTGACATTGTGTTAAGGCTGCCTCTCAGAAGCGTTTGACCAAGCTCCGCAAGATAGTGCCTCTTCTTGCGCCCCTCCTTGACAACCTTGACGAGCCCGATTTCTTCCATCCTCTTGACATGCCACCTCACTGTATCGTGATGCACGCTCAGTGTTTCTGCAATCTCTTCCTGATAGCATCCCGGGTGGTTTATGACGTATGCAAAGACCTTCCGTGCAGTGGGGCTGCGAAGCGTAAGGAACGCCATTTCTGCCTCTTTGGACCTGAGCATGTTGGGGTAATACAACCGTTTGCCTGCGAACTTCAGCGACTTGACGAGTCCCTCCCTCTCCAGTATCCGAAGATGCCATGTCAATGTCCCAAGCGGAGAGTCGAGGAGTTCAACAAGCTCCAAGAGGTATGTCCCCGGTTTCTCGCAGAGAATGGTGAAGAGCTCACGTCTAAATGGATGAAGAAGTAGGCTCATTCGTTTTTGACGTGGCATCACCCTGTCCTCTCACAGTCCTGAGTCTGCTGCATCACAGCGGCGCGATAAAAGGACTTCGTATCTTGAAATCTTCGACGGACATTCTCTCTGGCAGCATGAATCATGCGAACTGTTTATCTTGTGTTGTTCGGCATCACATCAGGTCATCACTTCAGTATCCGAGGGAGCGACTTGTGCGGTATAACCGGCATAGTGACTAAGAACAGGGATGACATCGGTGCCCTACTGGTGATGTGTAGCAGGAAGTTGACCTACCGTGGGTATGATTCCGTTGGAGTCGCAGCAGTCAAGGATGGAGTTGTAGACCTTCGAAAAGATGTGGGCACGATTGATGAAGTCGACAAGATGCTGGGCCTGTCGAAGATGCGCGGGGATCGCGGGATTGCTCAGCTCCGATGGGCGACCTATGGTGCTCCAACGAAGGTCAATGCACAACCACACTTCGGTTGTACACCCGACTTCTACGGGGCTCACAACGGCAACATTCACAACTATGCCGAGTATCGACAGGAGCTCATAGAAACTGGCCACATAGTACGGTCTGAGAATGATGGTGAACTATGTGTCCATGCGGTAGACAAGTACTACGAAGAAACGGGTGACATGTTTGAGGCGGTTCGCCTCTCTACGCGCGACCTGAAAGGCGCTTTCGCATTCTCTGTGGGCCGTGCAGATGAGGAGAAGATATACGCGGTCAAGATGGGGTCCTCGCTTGTTGCTGGTGTTGCGAAGGACGCCACTATTGTTTCCAGCGACCTGCCGTCAATCCTCCCACTCACCAACAATGTCGTGTATCTTCGTGATCGGGAGATGGTAGAGCTCACCGCCGAGCGTGTGCGAGTGTTCAGAATAGAGGATGGCAAGGAGCTCGACCGTGAGCCTGAGATTAGCAATGTCGACCCTCATGCGGCTGAGAAGGGCGGCTACCACCATTTCATGTTGAAGGAGATCAATGAGCAGCCCAAGGTCGCTCAAGACGTGATGGGTGTACTTGAGGGTTCTCGGTCCGAAGACTGGTTGAAGATGATTGAGGACTCAGGGCGCAAGTTCCTTGTTGCGTGTGGGTCATCGTACAATGCAGGAATTGTTGGAACCTACTACTTCAATCGTCTTGCCGGCACACCTCTCGTCCCTGTCATAGGCGGGCAGTTCATTCCGATGTACGGCAAGAGCCTTGCCGATGACAGCCTTTGTATTCTCGTTTCTCAGAGCGGCGAAACGAAGGACATAATGAATGTCCTAAATCTTGTCAAGGAAACTGGCAAGGGAAAAACGCTCGGCGTGGTCAATGTCATAGGCAGTACCCTGATGTTTGGGGCAGACGCGTATATCCCGATGGCCTGCGGATACGAGGTCAGTGTGCCCGCCACAAAGACCTACTTCTCTCAAACAATCATCTTCGCGTACTTGGCTGCTCGCTTGGGCGAGCGAAATGGTACCATTGACCCAAGTGAGGCGAAGGAGTTCATCAGGTCACTGGCGGAAGACCTACCACGCCTTACACAACAGACAATCGACCGGACTGGTATTCTCACCAAGAGCCTTGCACAGACATTGATTGATGTCAAGGACCTGTATTGCCTCGGATACGGCTTCACAGACGGTGTGGCTCGTGAGGGTGCCCTCAAGATAAAGGAGATCTGCTACAATCACTGTGAAGGAATGTACTCCAGCGAGTTCAAGCATGGGCCGCTTAGCATTGTGACCGACAACTATCCTGTTATCTTCGTGACTACACGGGAAGACAGCTGGATGGTCATCAATCACATTAATGAGGTCCGCGCTCGTCACGGGCGAACCATTGTCGTGGGCGAATATGAGGAGTCCCTGTCGCACTACGTGGATCGCGAGGGAGATTTCCTCACGATTCCAGAGAGCGACATCCTACTCAACCCGCTCCTTGACGTGATACCACTCCAGATGTTGAGCTACTACCTATCGGTTGACCTCGGCATCAACCCCGACCTACCTCGGAACCTCTCAAAGACACTCACAGTAGACTAGTCCTGCTCTCCCGTTTCGCCTATTCGAATTGCCCTCATGGCTACCGACGACACATTTCCAGCGTCGAAGCCATCTTTGATATTGACAACCTCCTCATCGGCGACGCTAAACACGCCAAGGAGCTCGTCGCGGTCACAGAGCATCCATTGACCATATATCATGAGATCATCATCAATCTCGCACTCCAGAAGGCCTACTGTGCCTGCGCTCGACCACCAGTTAATGCATCGTTTGTGCTTGAGTCCGAGATCTTCGAGGAGTTCCGTCCACAGCTTATGAAGGCGTGTAGGCCCGTGTCTGTTTCTGAAAGCGATTACGAAGTTACCTTTCCGACCGTTGAGCCGCTCAAGTATCAACTGCCTCTCTGCTTCGGAGAATAGCGTCATTAGAACCACAGACAGTACTGATGTGACAGGTTAAAAGCCCGCTGTTATGTAGAAGAGTGTAGCCTGGGTCGTGATGGCTGTGACTAGGATTTCTTCCGTAGGGCTGTTCACGTCAGACCCCCGTTCAGTTCGTGCGAGGCAACTCGAGAAGGCCTTCAGGGACTTGGGAATTCGTGTTGTTCGTGTTTTACCTTGGGCCGTGCGCAGGATGGTCTCAACGGAGCGACATGGCATAGTCATGGGTACTGAGGACCTCACCACTCTTGACATGATAGTCGTGCTGGATCTCGGGGGCCACGATATGGGAGTCTTCTTTCACCGGGTGGGGCTCCTGACCGCACTTCACGACATGGGTGTCGAGATTGTAAACCCTGTGAATTCCATCCTGCAGATGCGAAACAAGGCCGAGTGTATGCGGAGGCTTGTTTCTGCAGGGCTGCCTGTCCCTGAAACCCTGATCACGGAATCAATTGATGAAGCGGCGAAGTTCGTGCGTGAGCATGCTCCATGTGTCTTGAAGCCCATAATGGGGTTCGGGGGGGTAGGAGTTCAGCTCGTCCAAGACCAGTTTGATCTCAGCCATATCCTCGACTACCTGAAATTCTATGGTCACGTTTCCGGTCGTGGGGCATATCTCCTTCAGGAGTTTGTCAATGGTCTTGGCTTCGACATTCGGGCCCTTGTCGTCGACGGCGAAGTTATCTCGACCATGCAGCGCGTGAGCGCCTGCGGCATTGTGACAAACATCCATGCGGGCGGTACGCCACGAGTCAATGACATTGATGTTGACGATATCGCACTGCGAGCGGCCAAGAGTGTCAGAGGCCGCATGGTTGGTGTGGACATCATTCCGGACAATAGCGGCGGCCTATGGGTGCTGGAGGTTAATGCGACACCCGGCTGGATTGGTCTCCAGAGCGTGACTCGTGTGGACATATCTGAGGAGATCGCGCGTCGTCTCAGTAGGCCTTGAAGGCAGAACTATCACTGGAGTCGGGAGCCCTCTCACTCATACGAATAAACTTAAAAGTGGGCGACTGGGCGAGGGGCTTGCATCAGACTCGTGGGCCCGAAGGGTCCATTGGAATCCGCCCTGTTCCAAGGGCTGCAAAACGAAGTTCTGAGGTACGAAAGTCTTGACAGAAGCAGCTGAAGCACCCCTAGAAGACCTTGATTACCTTCGCGCAAAACTGAGGGAGCTCAAGTCGCAGGCTAGAGAAGAGCTCGAGCAGTTGCGCCGTGATAGGGACAAGATGCGCGAGTACAAGGCCATCCGCGATGAGCACAACAAGGAGGTCCGTGCTCTCATTGAGTCGGTGAAGGCCGAGCGGGAGGCCCGTGACAAGATCAACAAGGAGATAGCTGAGGCCAAGGCGCGCAGGAGTGCTATTCATGCCCAGCTAAAGAGTATCTACGATGAGATTCGGGACTTGCGGAGCAGCCTCGTGGGAAGTCCTTCCACAGATCAACGCAGGATGATGAGGCGCGTTGAGGAACTTGAATGGAAGCAGCAGACGGCTCTTCTGACTCCGGAGGAGGAGCGTGCAATCGTAGAGGAGATTGCGCGCATTGAGGCCAAGCTTGTGAAGATTGGCCAAGAGAAGGAGAAGCAGGATCGTATCAGCGAGCTGCGCCGCCTTGCTCGTCGCCTTAAGGAGGAGGCATCGGAGGTTCACAAGAGGGTGCTTGAGCTGTCTGAGCAGTCGCAGATTCATCACCAAGAAGTAGTTAGAATTCGCCCACAACTTGAGCAGTATAAGAAGTCCGCCGACACAGCTCACCAAAACTTTGTGGAGTGGCTTAAGCGGGTGAAGGAGGGTGAGGCACGGCTGAAGGAGATTCGCTCTAGGATCGAAGAGATTGAGGGTAAGATCAGGAAGCACATGGCTGACCGTCCTGGCAGGCCGGACCGCAGGGCTCAGAGAGAACAGGAGCGCGAGCGAATCGAGGAAGTCGTGGAGAAGCTTCAGTCCGGAAAGCGACTCACGTTCGATGAGTTCATTCTTGCCCAGCGGATGATTTCCAGCGAGGCTAGGAAGGCCCGCAAGAGAGAGGCGGAAGAATCAAAGGCCGCCGCGAGGGCTGAGAAGCCGGAGGACTCAACCTCAACCACCGAGGAGCCTGAGGAGACCCTTGAAGAGGCCCCCGAGGAGGCCACTGAAACCTCGGAGAGCACCTCTGAGGAAGAGTCTTCGGATTGAACATATGATTGCACAGGCGCACATGATGACTTGGTCTGTACGTCTGTGTGTAGCCTCTTGAGGAGGCGTCAGGATGAGCAGTCGAAGTCAGCGACCCGTCAGCAGACACTCTAGTAGCTCGATATTCTACACGTTAGCGATTGGAGCTGGTGTTCTTAGAACCGCGTCGGTCACACTTGATGTGGCAGCTGTCAATACGGTGACCATAGGTCCCGTGACGTTCGGCTTCATGTCACAATGGGTGTCCTTCATTGTCACCGTGGCGGTAGTCGCAATCCTCAGTATTCCAGTGAGGCGCAACGGCAAGAAGCGCTCCTTGGGATTCTCGCTTGATCCTGACTTTGCTCGGCTTAGTGTGCTTCCCCGGAAACCTATGGTCTACGTGGTTCTGTCTGGCCTGTTTGCCGGAATCTCTACGGCGTCGTACTACATCCTCATTGGTTCTTCGGACGCGTCCTCTGTGCTCCCGTTCGGTCAGCTGGTGATAATCTATCTATTGATTGGCGACCTGTTCTCTGAGAAGGACACACCTACGATGGTGGAGCTTCAATGTGTCATATCCATCCTTTTCGGCGTACTGTTAGTCGGCGTCACGCCGGGTGGATTTGACATCGGTACGCTTCTGTTGGTCCTCGGACCACTCAACGTATCTTCTGCTCTGTTCACCTACTATCAGAGGCAGGCGAAACGATATGAGATTCGGCCAGGCCTGAGAGTTGACACGTTGAACATGCGTGTCTGGTCTCTCCTCTTCCTCAACATCGTGTTTTCTCTGTATGCGGTGACAGTCCTGCCTGTGGACGTGTGGGAGATTATGGCCGCGACCTTCGAGCCATTGTTCTGGCTGATGGTGGCCTCGTCGGTCACAACCTTTCTGTCACTGATACTGTACGTACGTGCGCTCGCAAGAGGTTCCATGGCCATTGTGAATTCCCTCTCATCAATCTCGGTTGTGCTTGGTATTCCCGTGACCCTCATCGGAAACATGTTCATCCCCGGCGCGTTCGGGGCTGTCACAGGTGACGTGTTTCTCTGGACTCTGCGCGTGTTCGGAGTCATCTTGGTGATGATCGGAGTAGTGGCTCTTGAGGCATCTGATGTGCGTTCCATCGTTCTGATCAAGGTGTGTCCGTTGACTGGTGACCTCCTTCCCGACCTCTTTGCGATTAAGGGTGTTGAAACGGCAGCTGCGCTAGCAGGCGAGTACGACTATCTCCTCACGATAAAGAGCCGGAGTCTTGGCAAGACCCGTAAGCTCATCTTGAGGAAAGTTCAACAGGTGACTGGTGTCAAGGACATAGAAACGCTAGTGGTACTTCGTGACTATAGGTGATTCGACATGACAGAACGCGTGATGGCGTATGTGCTCATGGACTTGGAGATTGGCAAGACAGACGAGGTCCTCGAACAGCTTCGCCTCATCGAGGAGGCCACTGTGATTGCAGTGACGACAGGAGCCTATGATATAATCCTTCGACTGGAGGTGCCCGATCTTGAGGCTCTCTACGACATCACCGTTCACAAGATACATGCAATCCCAGGCATCAAAGAAACGAGTACGGCTGTGATAGAGAAGATGTACTCCGTCTGATCTATGCGTGTGGTTGACGACTGCGCACTAGACAGCTTTTTTTTCTATCGTGAGGATGTACACTACTGTGCTAGTGGAGTCCGCACCAAACGGGTTTCAGTGCGACGGTGATTGAAGTTGGACAACATAGTGACATCAAGGCTGACGAAGAGATTCGGCGACATTGTTGCCGTTGATCACATCGATTTGGACGTTCCTGAGGGGTCTATCTTTGGACTTCTAGGACCAAATGGAGCAGGCAAGAGCACGACCGTTCGCTTACTGTGCACACTGCTCAGACCGACAGAAGGTGAGGCGGTCGTTGCGGGCCACAACGTGGTCGAAGCACCTGTCGAGGTCCGTCGTGTGGTTGGCGTACTTCCCGAAGAGGGAAACCATACTCTGTATCAGCGGATGACTGCCTATGAGAATCTTGAGTACTTCGCGAAGCTCTACGGCATTCCAGAGGAGGAGATTCCACGCCGGATTGAGGAGCTCTTGCGGTTCATGGACCTGTGGGAACGGAGGGACGACCCCGCTGGGGAGCTGAGCAGCGGTAACCGACAGCGCTTGGCCCTATGTCGTGCATTGCTTCATAGGCCAAAGGTGTTGCTCCTAGATGAACCCACCGCGTCACTTGACCCCGTCGCTGCAAAAAGGGTCAGAGAGCTTATTCTGAGCCTCTCGAAAAAATACGGAATGACGTTTTTCATCAACAGCCACAATCTTGCCGAGGTCCAGCGAATCTGTGACAGAATAGCGATAATCGATCAAGGCGAGATTCTGCTTGCGGGAGAAACAGACGACCTCAGATCTCGATTGAAGGTTGAGCAGGTGTTTAGAGTCCGTGTGACTAACGACGTTGCAAAGGCTGCCTCGGTGGCCCGGTCAGCTGAGTTTGTCAGGGAGGTATCAACTGAGGCTGACACTATAGTTGTCAAGATTGCGGACCCGTCGTCGAATAATTCACGCCTGATGCGAATGTTGCTTGATGCGGGCGTGAACATAGTGGAGTTCTCCGAGGAGGAGGTCACGCTGGAGGACCTCTATCTGTCGGTCATAAGGGAGGTGAAGAAGTGACTCGAAACAAGTCCCTCATCATCGCTTTGACAGACTTCAAGCAGGCGATGAAGGTCAGGTATGTCAAGTACAGCTTCTTCGGGACGGCACTGTTGGGTCCTATCCTCGTGGTGATGATGGTTGGAGGACCCCTAGCTCTGATACCGTCGACATCGTCCGACTATCCAATCATGGTTTCGATGATGATCCCCCTCGGGTCCGCGATACTGGCACTAATGGCAGTCATTCCTGCAGGTCTGATATCGGCGAACGCACTTGTGGGAGAGAAGGAGCAAAGAACGCTTGAGCCCCTGCTCGTGACGCCTCTCACTGACCGACAGCTCCTATGGGGGAAGGTTCTCGGCTCCCTCATTCCATGCGTGATATTGCTGTACGGGGGTACGGCAGTAACGGCCATTGCCATCAACGTGTTGCTGCTTGTGATGGGCAACCCCCTCGTCCTATTTCCTGACCCGCCGGGGATGTTCCTGATATTTGTGGTAGGGCCAATCGTGGCGCTTGCTATCATCTCAACAATGATTCTAATCAGTGGCAAGGTCAGCCGTGTGTACGAGGCATACCAGACGGGCAGCGTCGCCGTGCTGGTGCTGATGATTCCTCTCTACCTGCCCATGATGCAGTTCAGCGGCTCGGTGGGGTCACTCGATCTGATATGGTTGTCAGACCTAATCACTTTCGCGGTTGCTCTCGTGCTCGCGTCCTTGACATGGGCATTGGCAACCAAGCGTTTCAACCGCGACCAAATGGTCACGCAGGTGTAGAGTCTGGGGGGAGTAACATCCCCCTCAGCTCAGCCGTTTCAGACCAGATGGATATCGCCGTGCGAGGCTGCGGTAGATTCCTTTGTATTCTTCAAACTCTTTCTTGTGCTGTTCATCAAGTTCGCGGATGGCCCGTGCCGGAATGCCGACTGCAACGCTTGCCTCTGGAATCTCATCACGGGCCTTGACGACTGCGCCCTCCCCAACCACAGCCCACTTGCGCACGATTGCGTAGTCCGACACAATCGCCCCCATACCAATAGTAGCATAGTCCTCGATGACCGCATTGTGAACGATGCATCCGTGCCCGAGAGTCACGTCGTTCCCTATCACAGTCTTCTCGTTGGGCCTTGCGTGGACTATCACATTGTCTTGCACATTTGTGCCGTCACCTATCACTATCTCTCCGTAGTCTCCCTTTATCACCGCGCCTGGCGCGACATAGCATTGGCGACCGAGAGTCACCTTGCCTATCACGGCGGCTGACGGGCTCACGTAGGAGTTCTCTCCTATCCTTGGGACTCTTCCCTCGAACTCGTACACTGTCATCTCTGACCACCAGTCAAACCTGCGAGCTGGCATTCAGCGCAGAAGGCTTAAGAGTGATTTTCGCATATGTCGAAGCAGTGGGTCGCCCAAAAGGACGTGGGTCCTATGAGTGATAAGGCGAGCAATCCCGAATCAGTTCTATTTCCGATATTGAAAGGAGAGTCTGTAGGTGCCAGCGGGGAGTTCAGCGGACGAGCCGTACTTATCATGAAACCCGAAGACTTGGAGAGGGAGTGGGCGCCCGATGAGATTCCCGTGATCAAGAAAGACATGGAGGAGTATTTCAATGAGTGCCCTGGCACCATTGATGAGTTGTTCAGTCAAGTTTCCGCCGTGATATCAGAGGCGGGAGAGTCTGTGGGTGAGTGCGCAGCAATAGCCTTCATTCGTGAGGTCATATGCCTCGTCAAGGTCCGCGATGCCTGTTTTGTTCTTGAGAACGACATGAGAATCCGTATCACCGCGTCAGAGAACGTGGGAGAAGTGTTCTTTGTCGAGTAGCACTGATTCAGCCTGTTTCTTCAGCATCACTGCCGTCAGTAATAGGCAACCTAATGACGAACTTGGTGCCGCGTTCAGGTTGACCCTCCACCCTATCTTCGACCCAGGCCTCTCCTCCATGTAGCTCGACAATGGCCCTCACTAGAGGAAGAGCTAGCCCCTCGCCGGGTATTGCAGTTTCACTTCTCCACTGAAACATCTTTTCTTTCTCTTGCGGATGCAAGACAACGTCGTAAGCGATGAACTCCACTTGGACAGCCTTCTCGTCAGGCTCCTTCTGGATTACAATATTGACACGGCTCTTCTCTAGGCTATCGTTGACGCAGCGCCTGAGCAGGTTCACAAAGCACTGCTCTATCATGGGTTCTCCCCTAATCATGAGCCCCTTGGGATTCACCTTGAACCCTGCCGCAAGGCGCTTGTCTTTCAGCAGCGACCTGACTCTCGTGACGGCTCGTTCCACAACCTCTTCGATGTTGATTGGGTTCAACTCAACGCGATCCTTGTCAATTACCTCCGAAACCAGCCTCACATCACGAATTGTCTTTCGCGCGCGATCGATTCCCTCCTGTGCCATGTCCAATGCCTCGTTCAACGTGCCCGTGTCACCCACGCTGTACTTGGCAAGGTCGATAGCCATCTGTACACTCTGAACTATATTGCTCATGTCATGCTTGAGGAGGTCAGCATACAGGACGACCTTGTCACGTTCTCTAGCGATCTTGTAGAGCAAGCCGCGAAGCTGCGTGTTCTCGCGTTCTTCTATCGACTTTGTCACATCGCTTATGATGATGAGCACCGAAACCACTCTGCCATCGGGGGTGCGAGTATGTGGTACAATGTCGATTTGGTATATCCGGCTAGGGTCAAGAGCATCAAGGACAGTCTGACTGATCACAACCTCACTGCCTGTTCTCAGTACTTTCCGGATATCGGACACGAGTTCTTCGACTATCTTCTTGGCAGCCCTGACCCCGATGCTGTCCCTCTGTCCCTCCTCTATGTATCCCGCCAGATTTGTCATCTCTACTCGGGAGTCTCC
>Ga0164318_10000871_pt1 | contig 25050 bp, 26 predicted proteins | sample GuaBasSedimGuay9_FD_113734 | JGI IMG/M metagenome (GOLD analysis project Ga0164318, IMG submission 113734) | Subseafloor sediment microbial communities from Guaymas Basin, Gulf of California, Mexico - Guay9, Core 4571-4, 0-3 cm | ecosystem: Environmental > Aquatic > Marine > Hydrothermal vents...
AACAGAAACAGTACTGTATGTTTTTAATTTATCAACATTAATGTCTTCAACATTTTCAATTAATGTCGCATCAATACGGGCTTCATTAATTGAAACGTCTACTAGTTTTCTAGAGTTATTTGATAATTTATCACCAACAACAAAGCAGTGATCGATTGTTTTATCTTGCTTTATGACAGCTTCTTGTCTAATTCTTGTTGAGTTACATATCTCATCAATAATGTAAATATTAGGGTAACGTTTTTTAGCAGCTTCACTAATATAAAAAATATCAAAGATACTCATTGTTGTTTGGTTAGTTAAGGCGATTTTAGGATTGTTAATATTAAGATTGTTCATTTCATCAATATTTTCAACAACATAAACATTTTCACTTATCCCCTTAGCAGCTTCGCTTTCAGGATGATGATGTTTACCAATGAAAATAACAGAATAACCACTGCTTACTAAGTCTTTTATTGTTTTTTGACTTTTTAAGACATCAACACAAGTAGTATCAATGATATCTAAACCTTTTGCTTGTGCCTTTTTATAAACATCAGGACTTACCCCATGAGCTGTGAAAATCACTGTCCCTTTATCAATTTGATCAAGTAACTCAAGGCGAGTTAGAGAATCACTGTGAAGGGTGATTAGATCTTCATTATTTAGTGCTTCAACAATTTGTTTATTGTGAATAACCATTCCTAAGATATAAATTGGTTTTTTAGTTGACAATAAGTCTAAATTTGCTATTGTATTAATGGCGTTTACAACACCATGACAATATCCTCTTGGTGTAATTTTAATTGTTTTCATAATATCACCCAAATCTATTATATATTATAGTCATATAATTTGGAAATGTTATGTGAATATTGTATAATAAAAGTGAGGAGCGATACTATGAATATTAACCAAAATTATGTAAATAAAGCAATAAAAGATTTAGGATTTACTAAATTTACAGAAGTTCAAAATTTAGTAATTCCCAAAGCATTAAGTGGAAAAGATATTATTGGGTGTAGCCAAACAGGAACTGGTAAAACTCATGCTTTCTTAATCCCGATTTTTGAGAAACTTGATTTATCATTATACGATGTTCAAGTAGTTATTACAGCTCCAACGAGAGAACTAGCAGAACAAATTTATAATAATGCAATGTTCATTGCCAAACGGAGTGAAACATATATTGATATTAGAAAATTTGTTGGGGGAAGTAATCGTGAAAAAGAGATTGAAAGATTAAAAAAATCACAACCAATGATTGTGATTGGAACTCCTAGTAAAATTAAAGACTTAGCAATTGATGAAAATGTTTTAAACATTTATAAAGCTAATCTATTAGTGATTGATGAGGCTGATATGGCCCTTGAAATCGGCTTTTTAGAAGACATTGATAAAATAGCGGCATTAATGAAAGAAAACTTACAGATGCTTGTTTTTAGCGCAACGATTCCTGAAAAGATAAGACCTTTTTTAAGAAAATACATGACACAGCCAGAAGAAATCTTTATTAAACCAAAAGAGTTATCAAGTTTAAATATTGAACATATTTTTATCCCAGTTAAAAGCAAGGATAATAAAACAAACTTGTTAGACTTATTAAAAGCAATTAACCCTTATATTGGCATTATTTTCTGTAATCGAAAAGAAGTAGTTGATGAAGTTACTTCATTCTTGTTTTCTAACGGCTATAAAGTAGCGAAACTACATGGTTCATTATCACCACGTGAAAGAAAACAAGTAATGCGAAGAATTAATAATGCTGAATTTCAATATGTTGTTGCCTCTGACATTGCTAGTAGAGGAATTGATATTGATGGGGTAAGTCATATTATTAATTATGAATTACCAAAAGAAATGGAATTTTATGTTCACCGTACAGGGCGAACTGGAAGAGCAAAATATACCGGGCTTGCAATTAGTTTTTATTCACCAAAAGACTATGCTTATCTTGATTTCTTAGAAAGAAAAGGAATTAAAATTAACTATAAAGATATTAAAAATAATCAATTAATTGAACGAAGAATACGGGATGAACGAAAAAGAAGAAAACAAACCTATATTCCTATAAGTGGTGATGCACTTAATGTTAAACGTAGTAAAAAAGTAAAACCAGGCTATAAGAAAAAATATAATGCGGCAGTAAAAAAAGCGAAAAAAAGAGATTTACGCCAGAAAAATAGATAGGAGTACTTATGTTGAAAATCGGATCACACGTTTCCTTAAAAGGAAAAGAGATGTTGCTAGGTAGCGTAAAGGAAACTTTAAGTTATAATGCAAATAGTTTTATGATATATACCGGTGCTCCTCAAAATACAAGAAGGAAACCAATCGAAGAGTTAAAAATTCCTGAAGCAGTAGCTTTAATGAAAGAAAATGGGTTATCATTAGATAATGTTGTTGTTCATGCTCCATATGTGATGAATTTAGCGAATCCAGATCCTGAAAAACGGGATTTTGCAGTTAAGTTTTTTACTAGTGAAATTGAAAGAACAGCTAAAATTGGAGCAAAGCAAATCGTTCTTCACCCAGGAGCTCATGTTAAGCAAGGGGCTGATATCGGGATTACTAATATCATTGAAGGGTTAGATAGAGTAATTGAAAACACTAAAGATTTAGATGTTTTAATTGCCCTTGAAACAATGGCAGGTAAAGGAACTGAATGTGGTCGAAATTTTGAAGAGTTAGCACAAATTATAAATGGAGTTAAAGATAATTCACGCTTAAGTGTTTGTTTCGATACATGTCATACTCACGATGCTGGTTATGATACAAAAGCGGCTTTTGATAAAGTAATTAAAGAATTTGATCAAGTAATCGGGAAAGAAAGAATTAGTGTTTTTCATATTAATGATTCTAAGAATGAAAAAGGTGCTGGAAAAGATCGCCATGAGAATATTGGGTTTGGTTATATTGGGTTTGATGCCTTAAACTATATAGTTAATCATCCAGATTTTATGGATATTCCTAAAATTTTAGAAACACCTTATGTAACAAAAACTTCTGAATCAAAGGAAAAAGTTTTCCCGCCTTATAAGGAGGAAATCGCGATGTTCAGAGCGCAAAAATTTGATCTAAAAGTTCTAGAAAAAATCAGAAAAAAAGACGTTATTGGTTAATAACGTCTTTTATATAGTCTAGTCGTTCTTCAATTTCTTTTAATGATTCAAGTGAAAAAGTTTTTTTATTTTCGCTTGTTATTCCCAGTAAATAATCCGCAGAAACATCACAAAACTCACAAAACAGTTTTAACTGTTTATGATTCATATTTTGATGGTTATTCTCAATCTTTGAATAGTTTGGTCGTTGCAAACCTAAAAAGGCTGCGACTTGTTTTTGTGGAAAGTTTCTTAGTTCTCTAATTTCTTTTAATCTTTCTCCTAATGTTTTCATATTCATCACCATCTATATTGTAGCAAAAAAGCACTTAAAAAGTGGTGTTTGTAATGTAATAAGAACATATTTAATACTATGTATGAAAAACGCAAAAAATTTGAAGAAAGTGATTAAAATTTCGAAATGACTAGGAGTACTCTTTGACAATGGGGATGATAAAGATTATATTAGATATAGGTGATATTTATGAAAGAATTAATCTCGAAAATATTAGAGAAACATGTAGAGATATACGGGTATGTTTCAGTTGATGAATATATAAAAAAGCGAGCTGCTTATGGGAAAAAAGACTCTTTTAAACGAATTCCTAATTTTGAGAAATATAAAACGATTGTTGTTTTAGGGTTAGCTTATCCTAGTAAGACAGTAAAACATCTTGGAAAAGGCTTTGGTGTTCTATCACGATATGCTTATAACATTGACTATCACCTAACGTTTAAAAAGGTTTTATTAGAAATTGAAAAAGAGTTGACTAAATTATCGATCACAAGTTATTCTAGCGTAGATGTTTCTGATATTTATGAAAAACAGGCGGCAGTTTACGCTAATTTGGGATATATTGGTAAAAACCAATTGTTCATTAATGAAAAGTTTGGATCATATTTAAATTTAGCAACAATTTTAATTGATATTGAACTAGAAAATGAGCAAGTTATTACAGTCTTAGATGATTGTGGTGATTGTCGATTGTGTATTGATGCTTGCCCAAGTAACGCTTTAGATGACGGGTTTGATCGAGTAAAATGTATTTCTAATCTTTCCCAAGAGAAAAATAGTCTTGATAAAAAAGAAATAAGTTATTTTAAAAAAGTGATTTACGGATGTGATATTTGTCAGATTGTCTGTCCTAAAAATAACGGAATTGATTTTCATTTACATCAAGAAAGTGAACCAACTGGAATTGAAAATATTGATTTAATAAAGCTCTTAAAAATGTCAAATAAAGAGTTCTATATAAAATACGGAAATAATGCCTGTAGTTGGACTGGTCCACTTGTTTTAAAAAGAAATGCTTTAGCAGTAATTGCTAATCAAAATTTAACACAAGCAATTCCCGAAATTAAAGAAAGTATGCAAAAATATCAAGGAGTTTCATGGTATAATGAAACAGCAATTAAGGTATTGAAAATACTAAAAAGGAGCGAATGAAATGAATCATATTGTTTTATATCATCCAGAAATTCCTCAAAATACTGGGAATATTATGAGAACATGTGCCGCAACGAACATGAAACTCCATTTAATTGAACCTTTAGGGTTTAGTTTGGATACAAAATATGTTAAAAGGAGTGCAGCTAACTATTTAGAGTATGTTGATTATCAAGTATATAAAAATTACGACCACTTTCTAAAAGAGAATACAGGTGAATTTTACTTTATTACAAGATATGGTAATAAAACACCAAATGTAATGGATTATCAAAATAAAGATAAGGATATTTATTTGATTTTTGGCAGTGAAAGTAGTGGAATTCCTAAAGAAATTTTAAAAAATCATTTAGATCGCTGTTTAAGACTTCCGATGACAGATAAAGTTAGAAGTTTGAATCTAAGTAATACTGTGGCAATCCTTGCTTATGAAGTTCTTCGTCAACAAGGCTACAATGGTTTGTTTGACCACGAACCAGATACTTTAAAAGGAAAAGACTACTTATTAAAATAACACTATCTTTAATATCAAGATATTGATATAATTGTTATGAGAGGAAGTGTATAAATGATTCCTAAGGAAAATACAGATATTCAAATCCAAAGTTATAAACATAATCAAGCCTTGCACCGCATATGGGAAAAAGCAACAGTTTTATTTGCTGATGAAAAAACAATTATTGTTGTTAATAAAAGAACAAAGGTTATTGAAGCAAATGGGCGTTTTTGGCATACTAGAGAACCATCAGTAACTTGGTTTTTTAAAGATAGATGGTTTAATATTATTGGGATAATAAAAAAAGATGGTGTTGCTTATTATTGTAATATTGCCTCTCCATACTTAATAGATGAGGAAGCATTAAAATATATTGATTATGATTTAGATGTTAAAGTGTTATGTGATTTAAGTTATAATATTTTAGACCGTAATGAATATAATAAACATCAAAAAAGTATGGGATATTCGGAGGAGTTAAAAGCTATTTTAGAAGAAGAACTAGCAATTTTAGTTAAAATGATTCAAAAAGTAGAAGGGCCATTTAATAACGAAATTGTTATGGAATGGTATAAAAAGTACATCGATGGAGGAAAAAGATGAATAAAGAGAATTTATTGAAAGTTTATTATAAAATGTGTGTAGTTATTGCGATGGGAGCATTCTTAAGTTTGTTTTTATATTTAAGTAAATTTCCCGAGGGAATGAATGGCGATATTAACAAAACGTTTTTCACTCTTGAATTTAATATTATGTATGGACAACAAGTAATAGTGTTTAATTCAATGGTTATTGTTTTCTTTGCTATTTTCTTAATTAATTTAGGAATGTTTATTTATGTATTACTTAGTAAAAAGACTGAGGGATTATTAGCTGAAGGAACTTTTTATAACACAATTATCACTTTCTTATTATTAGTTTCTCATTTAGCATATCATCTTCAAATTCCCCCAATAGTAAATGGAACGATTACTCACAGTTTTCTTTATAGTAATTTTTACCGTTTAACAGATGTGAAAATAATGGTCTTTAATTTCAGCTATTTATTGATTTCAGTTTACCTGTTTTATAATGTTTTTGTTATTTATAAAACAATGCCAAGAGTAAACAATGATGAAGTAGTGGAATAAATTGTAATTTTTAAAACATCAATCAAGTGATTGATGTTTTCTTTATCAAAACTGTTAAAAATATGATAAAATAGTAACAAAAGAGGTGAAGGTTATGCAAAAGAAAAGATTTTGGATTTTAATTGGAATTGGGGTAGTTTTATTATTTAGCTTTATTTTACTAAGCAACGTTATTAGTGTAGGTGAAAGACTAAGAGCAATTCATCCTTATATTGAATATGGTTTTTATGGTCTTTCAGTCTTTTTAGTTTATGTTTTAGTAATTAATCCTGTAAGAGTAATTACCTTCGCACCGACATTTAGTATTGATGCAATCTTGGATGATGATAAAAAACGTTTTAAAATCTATAAAGATGCCGCTAAAACGCTTCTCAAAAATGATTATTTAACCGAAGAAGATAAGACTAAAATAAGTAATGGAATGGATAATAAAGAAAATTTAAAAAACGCACTTACTGACGTCTTTAATACAACAATTAAAGAGGAAATAAATAAACTTATTATTAAAAATTCAACAACAGTTCTTGTTTCAACAGCATTAAGCCAAAACGGTAATTTAGATATGTTAAGTGTTGTGGGAATCAATTTAAAAATGATTAAAGAAATTGTTACGCTTTCTGGGTTTAGACCAACTTATCCAAACTTAGCTAAACTTAGTTTAAATGTCTTAGTTACGAGTTTAATTGCTGAAGGGCTTGATGATATAGAAATAAGCGGGCTGCTACCAAATAAGTTAAGCGAAACAGTGACTGATATACCAGGACTTAAAATTATCTCGTCTTCAATTATGAGTGGGATTGCAAATGGAATGTTAACTTGTCGAGTTGGAGTAGTTACTAGAAGTTATCTATTTAATGATAATAAGTTATTAACAAAAAAAGAAATTAGAAGAATGGCTTCTTTTGAATCAGTTAAAATGATGCCGATTATCATTAGAGATGGCCTTGCTGTCTTCCCTAAAGGTATTTCATCAATCTTTGTAAAAATGTTTAATAAACGAGCAAAAAAAGCAAAGATTATGGAAAAAGAACTTAAGTAAAAAGATCTACGAAAGTAGATCTTGTTTTTTTGAATAAATAATTAACGGAACAATCATTTCATCTTCACTCGTGCCAGCATGATGGGCAAGATAACTTTTCTCATTGTTTAAACTAAACATATATTTATTAATTGCGATAGCGATATAGTCGCCTAAAAACACATCTATAAGTTGATGCTTCTCGCCATCGCCAAACAACTTAGAAGCTAAAATTTCATCTTTACTGTATAATTTATAGTACTTTGAATAAGCTTGATTAAATAATGTTTTAAAGCGTTTTAAAGCAGCGTCTTTTACAAAAAAATTTAACGCTCTTGGTTCAATTGATGGTCGTCTCTTTAATAAAGCCATTAATTCTTTATTTTCAAAAAGTGATAACGGTTTGATGTTAGTAAGACCATGATCTGCAATGCAGATAACAATCGTATCATCATCAATATTTTCAATTAGTTCAGTGAAATCTTGATTTAGATCAGTTAAAATTGTTTTTGTATCGTTACTATAAATCCCAGTTTGATGTTGAACTAAATCAGGTTGAGTCCAATATAAATAATTAAAACTTTTGTCAGTATTATGAGTTACTAATAATACTTTTTCAATTTCTTCTTTGAAACTATTAGACCCGTTTTCAATAAAGCTTGGGAAAAATTCGTTGGTAATTATATCTGGATTTTTGGCCTTTATTTGTTCGCCTAAGCGCTTGTAAGATAAATATTTTGCTCGTAAATCTTCTTTTGGAATATTTTCATTATTATAAAAATCAGTATTTTGAAAAACAATTAAATCAATATCTTCTTTTTCAAAATATTGAACCCAACCTAAATGGCCGTTAACAATTGGGGGAACACCTGATAAAACTGCGTTTGTTGCAGCAACGGTAGTTGGTGGAAATACGCTAGTAATTTCTTTAGCCATAAATTTCTTTAAGGCATCGTCTTTTTTAAGAAATTTTTTAATAATATTTACGCCCATTCCGTCGAGTAAAATATAAATTATATGGTTATAATTTTTACTTAACTGTTCATCTAAAAAAGGGATAGATGAATATTTTGGGGTTATTCCATAATTTTTTAAGATTGAGTTAGAGACATTCATTATTGAATTTTGATAATTAGGAAAAACAATTTTCATTTTAAAACCTCCATTTAACAATAAATTATATCATAATAAAGAAACATTTAAAATAATATCAAAGATAAAATCTAGCAAAAGAAAAACGAGGATGTAATTCCTCGTTTAAATAAGATAATTTAATAGTAATTTTATGGTGCTTTCAATTCCGAGAACATGCGTTCTTTCCATTCCATGAGATGCATGAACACCAGGACCACATAACGCTCCTTTAAAGTCGTTTCCTCCACGGATTGCCGCAGTTACATCACTGCTATAAAAAGGATAGATATCGATAGCATGATTAATGTTTTTATCCTTTGCTACTTTTACTAGTTTATTAGTAAGTTCATAGTCGTATGGTCCACCTGAATCCTTTGGACAAATCGAAACATCAAACTCTGTACAAGTTAAATCATCACCAATACATCCCATATCAACAGCAATCATTTCATCTAATTCAGGGATAAATGAAGCTCCATGACCAACTTCTTCATATGTAGAAATAATAAATTTTAAAGTATATTTTGGAGTAATATTATTATCTTTTAAATATTTAATTAGCCCAAAAATACTAGCAACATTAATTTTATCATCTAAAAAGCGTGATTTTACAAAACCACTTTTTGTAATAACTGTTTTCGGATCAATAATGATAAAATTTCCAACTTCAATTCCCAATTTCATAACGTCTTCTTTAGTTTTAACGATTTCATCAATTCTAACATACATGTTTTCAGGATCTCTTGTTTTAGTTTTGGCATCTTTAAAAACATGAATAGCAGGAGATGTTGATAAAAATGTTCCAGTATAGGACTTGTTATCTCTTGTTTGAATTGTACAGTATTCCCCATCTAATGTTGGCCAAATAGGACCACCAATTGTCGTGAATTTAATTTCACCAGTTGCAGAAATACTTCTAACCATTGCCCCTAAAGTATCGACATGGACACTAAGACCAACAGTGTGATCAGTTTTTCCAGGGTAAGTTATAATTGTGTTGCCTTTTTTTGTTCTAGTGTAAGCCAAATTAAAAAAATTAGCTTCCTCTTCAATTCGCTTAGTTATTTCTTTAGTGAATCCACTAGGACTAGGAATTAATAAAATCTCTTTTGCAAGATTTAAAATATAATCTCGATCTAAATTCATAAAATCACCTCAATATATTATAACAAAAATATCTAATAAAAGGAATATATGATATAATAATTTTGAGGTGTTGATTATGAAAATAGTTTTCGGGGGAGCTTTTAATCCAGTAACAAATGCCCATATTTTAGTTTATAAATTTTTAAAGGAAAAACTTATGGTTGAAGAGTTTATTTTTTTACCTGTAAGCAATGCCTATACAAAAAGTGAACTAGTAAGTAATTATCACCGATTAAACATGTTAAAAATCGCTACAAAACAATTCAAAGATGTTGTAATAAGTGATTTAGAAATTAATGATTCAAACTATTTTGGAACATATCAATCATTAATTCGTTTAGCTGATAAAAAAGCTAGTGAACTTTCTTTTGTTATTGGGGCAGATAACTTGTTAAAGATGGATAAATGGATTAATATTGAAGGGATTCTTAGCGAGTTTAAAATTATTGTTTTAGGCCGCAATAAACTCAATATTGAAAGAATAATTAGTGAAAATCCACTTTTAAATAAATTTCGAAAAAGTTTTCTAATTTATGAGCAATTTGATGTAGATATAAGCAGCACTTCATTTAGAAAAACGTTTGATAGAACTAAACTTGATGATGAGGTTTTTCAATATATAATAGATCATAATTTATATCGAGGTGAAAAAGATGTATAAAAATGGCTTTTTAAAAGTTGCAAGTGTAACCCCGGCTTTAAAAGTAGGAAATCCAAATTTTAATGTTTTAGAAATGTTAAAGATTATCGAAAATATAACCTCTGAAATTACTGTTTTTCCAGAACTAGGAATAACTGCTTATACTTGTAATGATCTTTTCTTTCAAAAAAGTTTATTAAATAATACAAAAATGGCAATCGCTTATTTTTTAAAGCATAATCATAATGAGGGAATCATTATATTTGGGGCTCCACTAGAAATAGAAGGGATTCTTTATAATGTAGCTTTTGTTGTTCAAAAGGCTAAAATATTAGGAATAATCCCTAAATTCTATTTACCAAATAACGGCGAATTTTATGAGAAACGATGGTTTCAGAGTGGGTTTGAAATTGTTAAAACCACGAAAGAAATCACTTATTTAGATAAAGTAATTCCTTTTGGAAATCTCCTTTTTAAAAGTAAAAATCAGCAAATCAGCTTTGGAGTTGAAATTTGCGAAGATATGTGGGCACCAATTAGCCCAGGAAATATATTATCAATTAATGGCGCTAAGTTAATTTTTAATCTAAGTGCTTCTAATGAAGTTCTTGGGAAAAGAGAAATTAGAAAAAGAACGATTTTAGAACATTCAAGAAGAAATGAAGGAGCCTATATTTATAGTAGTGCTGGAGTTAATGAATCAACGAGTGAAACAGTTTTTAGTGGGCACAATATTATTGCTCAAAATGGTAATTTAATTGTTGAAACAGAAAATTTCAACCAAGATTCAGAAGTTATATACGGGGATATTGATCTTAATCAAATTGACTATAAAAGAAGAACTAATTCTTCTTATCGAGATACATTAAACCGTTTCTTGTTTACTTATCAAGAAATTGAATTTACCTTAAAAGAAACTAAAGGGTATGAATTCAAAAAAAAGTTTGATAGCACGCCATTTGTTCCAAAAGAAAATGCATTAGTGGCATTTGAGAAAATTGCCGCACTACAAGAAAATGCATTAATTAAGAGAATTAAACATGTGCGTGCAGCTTCTTTAGTTATTGGGGTTAGCGGTGGACTAGATTCAACACTTGCATTGTTAATCGCGATTCGTTGTTATGACAATTTAAAACTTGATCGTAAGAAAATTATTGCTGTTACTATGCCAGGACTCCATACCTCAAAGGCTACTAAAAAGAATGCTTTATTGTTAATGGAAAATTTAGGTGTAACAGTTTTGGATATTGATATTAATCAACATGTAAAAGATCATTTTGATTTAATCGGACATGACGGTATAAAAGAAGACATAACCTATGAAAACACTCAAGCAAGAATCAGAACAATGATTTTAATGAATTTAGCTAACAAGAAAAACGGAATTGTCCTTGGAACTGGAGATTTAAGTGAGCTCGCTCTTGGTTGGTGCACTTATAATGGTGATCAAATGAGCATGTACGGAATTAATGCTGGAATTCCTAAAACGTTAGTTAAATTTATGATTACAAACTATGCAAACTATAAATTTAACGAGACAATCAAACTGATTTTACTAAGTATTGTTGATACACCAATTACCCCGGAACTAACTTCAAATCAAAAAACAGAAGAGACAATTGGTAAATACATGGTCAATGATTTTATTATTCATCGTGTGCTTCGTTACGGGGACGAAGAAGCCAGGATAAAATGGCTTTTAGAAATAGTTTTTAATTTTGATGAAACAGAAAGTAAAAAGTATACAAAAAACTTTTTTAAACGGTTTTATTCCCAACAATTTAAAAGACAAGCATTACCTGATTCTCCAAAGATATTAGACGTTAGTGTGTCACCAAGAGGTGATTTAAGATTGCCAAGTGATATTGCTTATCAAGAATAAGGATATAAGAAATATTTAAGATGTTTTAAATACAAAAAATAAAAAGATAAAAGTACAGATAAATTGTACAGAAATGGAGGTGTCTATGTCGAAAACAGTTGTTGTTGGACTTAGTGGTGGGGTTGATAGTAGCGTTGCTGCAGTCATTTTAAAAGAACAAGGTTATAATGTTATTGGCCTGTTTATGAAAAATTGGGATAGCACCACTAATAATGACGTTTTAGGTAACCCAGCTTTAGAGGATGAAATCTGTCCACAAGAAGTTGACTACCAAGATGCAGTAAATGTAGCCAAAAAGATAGGCGTGCCTATATTTAAGGTTGACTTCATTAAGGAATACTGGGATAATGTGTTCACTTACTTCCTTGATGAGTATAAAAAAGGGCGTACTCCAAATCCGGATATTCTATGTAATAAATACATTAAATTTGATGCCTTTTTAGAATATGCTAAAAAGTTTAATGCTGACTATATAGCCATGGGACATTATGCACAAGTAGAAATTATCAACGGGAAACCTACTTTATTAAGAGGACTAGATAATAATAAAGATCAAACATATTTTTTAAGTCAATTGACAGAAAAGCAACTTGAAAAGACGTTGTTTCCTGTCGGTAATTTAACTAAACAGGAAGTTAGAGAACTAGCCCATAAATATGATTTACCAACTAAAGATAAGAAAGATTCTACTGGAATTTGCTTTATAGGTGAACGGGATTTTGATAAATTCCTTAGTAATTATTTACCGAGTAAAAAAGGAAATATGATAACTGAAGATGGGACGATTATTAAGCAACATAATGGTTTAATGTATTATACTATTGGCCAAAGAAAAGGATTAGGAATTGGGGGAAGTAATAAATATAAAAATACCCCATGGTTTGTCATTGGAAAGGATTTAACAAAGAATGAATTGATCATTGGTCAAGGATTTCATCATCCGGCATTATATAGCGATTCTTGTTTAGTTGATGATGTTAATTTAATTAATCATGACACTTTTGACAATAAAACTGTTTATACTGCGAAATTTAGATATCGCCAAGCTGATACAAAAGTTACAATTCAACACGTTGGAGAGAAATTATTAATCAATTTCTTAGAAGATGTTAGAGCAGTTACTCCTGGACAAGCTGCGGTTATTTACCAAGGTAAAAGATGTTTAGGTGGCGGATTTATTGAAGCAGTTTATAAAAATAAAATTAAAAGAAAATATTAGGAGGAAACAATGCAAGCAAAAATGATATTAGAAAAAGGTAATAATGAGGTTATTATTGATTTATTTGAAAAAGATGCACCAATCACAGTAAATAATTTTATCAGTTTAATTAATAAAGGGTTTTATAATGGGCTTACTTTTCATAGAGTAATTCCAGGGTTTGTAGCTCAAGGAGGAGACCCTAACGGAAACGGAACTGGTGGACCAGGATACCAAATTCCTTGTGAAACTGAAAACAACCCAAACAAACATGAAGTAGGAAGTTTATCAATGGCTCATGCAGGAAAAGATACTGGTGGATCACAGTTTTTCATTTGTTATAATCCATTACCTCATTTAGACGGTGTTCATACTGTCTTTGGAAAAGTTACTCAAGGAATGGAACATGTCTTTAATCTTTCACAAGGAGACAAAATTAAAGAAATAACAGTAATCTAAAGGAGGGGTTAAATTGAAAAAAATAGGCCTTGCCTTAGCGGGTGGTGGAGCACGAGGTGCTTATCAAATAGGAGCTTGGAAAGCATTAATAGAATTAGGGATTATTGATAAAATAAGTGCATACTCAGGAGCAAGTGTTGGAAGCTTGAATGCTGTTTTATTTGCAATGGGTGATTTTGAACTTGCAAAAAAGGTTTGGCTAAGTTTAGATAAAGATAGTTTGTTTAACGTTGAAAAACAAATTTTTAAACGTCTTTATCATGAACGTTTAAACTTTTTTAATCGCGGGGTTTTCAGTACTAAAAAACTAGAAAAATTAATTGATGAAACAGTGGCCTTTAATAAAATAAAGGATAAAGAAATTTATGTAGCTACAACATATTTAGGAGGAGAAAAAAGTACTTTTTTTGATTTACTTAACACAAACTATAAACATTATTTTAAAGCAGACAATCAAATTACTTATCATTCCTTAAAAGAACTATCTAATGAGAAAATTAAAAAAGTAATGTTAGCTTCGTGTGCTATTCCAGTTGCTTTCAGACCTATTACAATTGGCGATGAAACCTTTTATGATGGGGGTATTTTAGATAACACTCCTTATCAACCTTTAATTGATGCTGGATGTGAATTAATTATTATAATTGATTTATTTAAAGCAACATTTATTAGAAAAAAACCGGTAAAAGGAGCAAAAGTTATCACTATTCAACCAAAACACAGTTTACGAGGAGTTTTAGATTTTAATAATAAATACATTCAAAGAAGATTTGAACATGGTTATAATGATACTTTACAAGAAATGCAAAAACACTTAGATTTATTTAATTAAAAAAGAAATTAAACACTTTCATTACTATTATAGTAGTGGAGGTGTTTTTTATGAAAAAAATAATAATCGTTAGTATTTTAGTCTTTTTAGGAAGTTTTTATCGTCAAGTAGTTAAGGCAGAAGACTATTTATCCTATCAAGATATAACATTTGAACATTCAGGTGCAAAAATGCTCGAAAAATATTGTGATAGTGATTATGAAAAGTATTACAAAAAGATTAAAAAAAGACGGTTTTGGGGCTGGCGAACATTTATTGCCTATGAAAATGAAAAAGCTTATTTTGTTAAGGAAACTCTATATGTAATTGAAAATCACGGGGAAACTGCGATTGTTGAAACATTTAGTTTTAAACAAAAAGAACAAGTAAAAAAACAGTATGGGAGTACAGGAACAATTGCTTTAAATGGTAAAGGGGCAGAATCAGGCTTTAAATTAGGTCTTGAAGAAGAACTTAATTATTCGATTACTGGGACAAAAACAACATCAAAAGAAGAAGAATTTGAAATTAAGGTATACGTTGATCCGATGACTAAACTAACAGTTTTAATTCGGGGTGAGGGAAAAGTGAGTAATGGAGTAGCTAAATATTACCGTTTTTATAAAAATGTGCGAAAGGGTGGTTGGGAGATTTTTGTTGTAACCACAGAATACTATAGCTTAGTAAAGGTTAAATTAGATGAGGATTAAACTAGTTGGTGGATTAATTGTTTTTTTATTATTAGTCTTATCACTGTTACTATTTATTAAAGATAATTCTAATATTGAAATTATTACCTCTCCTAAAATTTATTCCCTTTTTAAAAGTAGTGAATTTGAAAGCTTTGATATTCCCTTTTTAACTAATGATTCAGCTAGTTATTTTTTTAATGAAGATTATATCTCGAAAATTGTTTTAGTATCGGATAATGATGAAATTATCCCCTTAACAATTAAAGAAATTGTAAAGACTAATAATTTTTATAATTATGCTGATGAAGAATACAATTATTTAACGTTTAATCTCCAAATTGCCTTTAATAGTGATGATTATAATATTGTGATGAATAAAGCGTATTTAAAAATCACTTACAAAAATGCAAAAGAAATCATGCTTTATATTGGTGAAGTTAACTATTTGTTTTCTAGTGATGAAAACTATGATCTTAGTCTTAATAATTTGTTATCGACGCATGGAATGGTTAATGGTAAAGACACATCAACTGGGTTATTTTTGAATTTAGGAAACCTTAGCAATAACAATTTAATAATTACCAAAATTGAAATAGGTAGTAACAACATTGTTTCTAATAATGATTATTTAAGCGAAATTGAAGTTATTCCTAACTATGATGACTCTTTAGAAACAGTTTTAGGAATAGCTAACTATGATTATAAAATTATCCCAAAAGAGACAACTAAGCAAATTCTACTTAGGAAAAATAATGAAATTATGTTGTACGTTCCTTTTTCATATACTGGTGAAATCGGTTATATTTACCGGTTTTATGTCAAAGTTTATTATTATGATGAAGGAGTATTGAAAGTCTTTATCATCGATGATTTCCCCTATATAAATACCACTACTTTTAAACAAGAACTTATGAAAGATTTTTATTATTATGAATTCTCTAATTGAAATAAACCAATTTAAAAAACAATACCAACATCATTTAGTTATTATTAGGGATCTAAAAATAAATAAAAGAATAACCTTATTAGTTGGTAAAAATGGTAGTGGAAAATCAACATTGTTAAAAGCAATTGCTCATTTTATTAGTTATGAAGGAACAATTAAAAACAATCATAAAGTGTGTTTAATGAGTGAAACAGTAACTTATCCTCAAGATATTGACGTGATAACATTTTTAAAACATTTAAATAGGATTAGTAAAGTTAAAAGCGAGTTAAAGACAATCGATAACCTTTTAGCTAGTTTTAATTTACTAATAAAAAAAACAGAACTAATTAGGAATTTATCAAAAGGAATGAAAGTAAAAATTAACTTACTTCAATGTTTAATGGAAAAAGCCGATATTTACTTATTAGATGAACCGCTAAGTGGGCTTGATAAAGAAGGGATAAGCCAATTAATTACCTACATCAAAACTCATCAAAGTAATTTTATAATTAGTACCCATACTCCTAATGCTTTTGCTAATTTAGAGGAAGCGATAATAAAATTATGATAAGTTTATTTAAACTGCACTTTTATTATTTATTTTCATGGAAAACGCTCTACATTTCGTTAGGATTAATAGGGATATCTATCATTAGTTTTTTATTATTTTCCCATTTTTATTTAGCTTTAGATCTTTTAGTTTTTAATGCTCGATATTACCAAGAAGAATACTACTTTGAAAGTATTAATTTCTTAAAAATAAACATAATTATTTATAATTTATTTTTAATTATTAATAGTTTTTTTCTTAACAAATATGATAATTTTCTCATAATAAGAAAACCCAAAAAGACTGTAATTATTACAAAAATACTTACTTTATTATTAGGAAGTAATGCCTTAATGCTCATTTTTTATTTATTATTTTTAATTATTGGGCTTTATCTAACACCATATATGCATGTTTCAATTAAAGATTTAGCCATTTTAGGAGATTTACTGATTTTTTCAAGTGTTTATCTTTTAGGATATATTGTTGTTGCGTTATATGCTAAAACAATCTATAGTTTATTACCAGTTATTGTTGGGTTTATGATTAGTGATTTATCAACTGATTATTATCTTTCAAAAAAAAGTGTTTCCCTTTCAACTAAGTTAATAAACCTACTTTTTATTAGTATTAGTAACTATTCAGAAACAGGATATTCGTTTTATTATGGTAAAGTCTATGGAATCATTTTATTTAGTGGTTTATTCATTGTCGTTTATGTTAAATATATAAGGAGTGATTTTTAAGAAAAGCGTTGAGTTATTAATGATAATATGGTATATTTTTAATGCTAAGGAGTGATTAAAAATGTGCGGTATTGTTGGATATTTAGGAACTGAAGACGCAAGAGAAATTATTATTAGTGGACTTAAAAGATTAGAGTACCGCGGATATGACTCTGCAGGAATAGCATTACTCAATAATGAGAACAATGTTTTTAATATATATAAAGATAAAGGGCGAGTAGCTCGACTTGAAGCGATAACTGATTTTAGTTATGAAAGTCATTTAGGAATTGGACATACAAGATGGGCAACACATGGTATTCCTAATCAAGTGAATTCTCACCCTCATCAGTCAGAAAAAAGCCGTTTTTTCATTGTTCATAATGGGGTAATTGACAATTATAAAGAATTAAAAAGTGAAGTTTTAAGTGGAAATAAATTTTTAAGTGAAACAGATACGGAAGTAATTGCTCACATGATTGAAAAATACAGCTATGAAATGAGTGTTAATGAAGCAATTAGAAAAACAATGAGTTTATTAGAAGGATCGTACGCTTTAGCGATTGTGGATACTTTAGATGATAATAAACTGTACGCATGTAAAAATAAAAGTCCCTTATTACTTGGAGTAAGTGATAAAGGAATTATTATTGCAAGTGATGTTATGGCGTTAGTTGGCTATAGTACAAAATATATTCCCCTAAAAGATAAAACTTTTGTTGAAATAAGTTTAAAAGGGTATAAAATATTAGATATTATCGGTAAAGAAGTTGAACATGAAGTTAAAAAAATTGATGTTGATTATTTCAGTATTGAAAAAGGTGAATATAGTCATTTCATGTTAAAAGAAATTAGTGATCAACCTAGTGTAATTAGAACAATTATTAGTAAATATTTTGAAAAAGACGAAGTGATTATCAATCGAGAAGTTCATGAAGCTATTAAAGCAAGTGATCGTTTATATATCATTGCTGCTGGAACAAGTATGAATGCCGGATTTATTGGAAAAGAGTTATTTGAAAAGATGGCTAAAATCCCAACAGAAGTTCATATTGCTTCAGAATTTGCATATAATATGCCATTATTATCAAAAAAACCGTTGTTTATCTTTATCTCCCAAAGTGGTGAAACAGCTGATTTAAGAGCAGCGCTTGTTAATATTAAGGCTAAAGGATACCGAAGCTTAACAATTACTAATGTTAAAACATCTACTTTAGCGCGTGAGGCTGATTATTTTGTAGAAATTTTTGCTGGCCCAGAAATCGCGGTTGCTAGTACTAAGGCCTATACAGCGCAAATATGTATTTTAGCAATTTTAGCTTATGGGCTAAGTGATCGACATATTAATTTAAGAAGAGAACTTAGTAAAGTAGCGATTAGTATTGAAAATGTGATTGATAAACGAGATTATATTGAAACGTTAACAAAAGAATATTTAACTAAACGAAACTGTTTTTATATTGGTCGAGGAATTGATTATTTCGCCTGTTTAGAATCAAGTTTAAAATTAAAAGAAATAAGTTATATTCAAACAGAAGGTTTTGCAGCTGGTGAATTAAAACATGGAACAATTGCTTTAATTGAGGAAGATACTCCAGTTATTGCAATTATTTCTCAAAGAGCAATTAGTAAAAATACAAGAAGCAATTTAAATGAGGTTCAAAGTCGTGGTGCTAAAACATTAGTAATTAGTACTAATGGAGTTCATCAACATGGGGATCAAATTGTTTTAGATGATGTTTATGAATTGTTAAGTCCAATCTTAACAATTATTCCAACGCAATTTATTGCGTATTACGCAGCTTTACAACGTGGATATGATATTGATAAACCTCGTAATTTAGCAAAAAGTGTCACAGTAGAATAAATAAAAGTCAGGGAAATCCTGACTTTTTTTACGATTAAAATTATTTTTGCATTCTTTTAAGAATGATGGTAATATGATATAATGTAATTTTATTAAAGGAGGCAAAACAATGGGGAAATATTTCGGAACTGATGGAATTAGAGGACGATATGGGATTGAACTAACCGATGAACTCGCCTATAAAGTTGGACAAAGTTTAAAAAAAGCTTTAAATACTTCGAGACTTGTAATTGGAATGGACACAAGAGAGTCAGGAATAAACTTATTAAATAATTTAAAAAATGGTGCAATTGATGCTGGAATAGATGTAATGGAAGCAGGAGTTGTAAGTACACCAATGATTAGCCATTATTCAAAACAAAAAAAGGTGACTGGGGTAATGATTACCGCTTCACATAATCCTTATACTGATAACGGAATTAAAGTTTTTAATATGGGAAATAAATTATTAGAAAAAGAGGAATTAGCGATTGAAGCCTTTATTGATGCGAATGAATCTTTTAAAGTGAAAAAATTAGGAGAGACTTTTTCGGGAGAAGAAGTTTTTGATTTGTATGCTGATTTAATTGAGAGTTTAGATTTAGCAGAATCTGATTTAAAGATTGGGTTTGATTGCGCAAATGGAGCTAATTATTTAATTGCTTTAGGGGTTTTAGGAGAACTTTGTAAAGAATATATCCAAATTGGAAATAAGCCAGATGGTAGAAATATCAATTTAGGAGTAGGAAGTACTCATTTAGAAAGTATTACAAAATTAGTTAAAGAAAACAATTTAGATATTGGCTTTAGTTTTGATGGTGATGGGGACAGAATATTAGTCGTTGATCATGATTTATCGATTATTGATGGAGATCTCTTAATTTATATCATTGCTGGATATTTAAAACAAATTAGTCGACTTAAAAAGAACACTGTTGTTTTAACTAGTATGAGTAATTTAGGAATCATAAAAGCTTTTGAAAGACAAGGAATTAAAGTGGAATTAACTGATGTTGGTGATAAATATGTCCTTGAAAAACTCAACAAAGAAGATTATTCTATTGGTGGAGAAAATAGTGGACATATCATTCTAAGAGATTTTATTAATACTGGTGATGGTGTGTTAGTAGCGGCCTATTTATTAAAAATCTTAAATGATACTCAAAAATCATTAAAAGAATTAACAGCTGATATTAAAATGTGGCCTCAAAAAATGGTCAATATAAAAACAGATAATAAGGCAGTTATTAATGATGAAAGAGTTAAGAAAACTATTAAAGAAATTAAAGATATTTTAGGTAAAAACGGGAAAGTCCTTGTTAGAGCAAGTGGAACTGAGCCGTTAGTTAGAGTGACTATTAGTTGTGAACTAGAAAGCGACCTTGATAAATATATGGAGCTAATTGTTTCAACTATTAAGAAAATAGAGGAGGAAGATTAGATGAAAAAATATGCGATTGTTCTCGCAGCTGGTAAGGGAACAAGAATGAAAACAGAACTTCCTAAATGCGCTTTTCCGATTTTGAAAAAACCAATGATTAACTATATTGTTGATAATATTGAGAAAAGTATTGTTGATGAAATTGTTTGTGTTGTAGGTTATAAGAAAGAGTATATTGAGGAATTATTAAATGGTCGAGTAAAATATGCTGTACAAGAAGAACAACTAGGAACTGGGCATGCAGTTTTAATGACAAAGGATCTTCTTGAAGATAAAGACGGAACAACAATTATTTTACTTGGAGATATGCCATTAATTGATCATAAAGTAATTGACAAAGTAATGTCTTATCATTGTGATAAGAAAAATGATTTAACAGTAGTTACTACGGAATTTGATAATCCAAAGGGTTATGGAAGAATTATTCGGAACGAATATGGAAATATTGAAGCAATTGTTGAACATAAAGATTGTACAAAAGAACAAAAACGGATAAAAGAAGTAAATACTGGAATTTATATTGTTAATAATAACCTTTTATTTGAAGCAGTTAAAAAAATCGAAGTAAACAAGCGAAAAGGGGAATACTATTTAACTGATATTGTTGAAATTATGCGTGATGAATATAAAGTTAGTGCCTTTTTACTTTGGGATAGCCCGAGAGTAATGGGAGTAAATGATCTATATACTTTAAGTATTGCAGAAAAATATTTGCGGGAAGAGATTAATAAATTTCATATGTTAAATGGGGTTAGTATTATTAACCCTGAGACGGTAACAATTGGTCATGGCGTGAAAATCGCAGAAAACGTAATTATTAATCCAAATACTTTTATCACAGGAAACAGTATAATTAGAAGAGATTCAGTGATTGGACCAAATACAGAAATTCATTCTTCTATTATTCATAAAAATGTTCTTGTAAAACATAGTTTAGTATATGATAGTGAAGTTTTAGAAAATACTACTATTGGGCCATTTGCTCATTTGAGAAATGGAGCAAAAATTGGAAAAGATAACCGCATTGGAAACTTTGTCGAAGTGAAGAAATCAACAACTGGAACCGGAACAAAAGCAGCTCACCTTGCATATATTGGTGATACTATTACAGGAAAAAATGTTAACTTTGGATGTGGAAGTATTACTGTTAACTATGATGGAATCAAGAAACACCAAACAATTATTGGAAACGATGTGTTTATTGGATGTAATACTAATTTAGTTGCACCAGTGGAAATTGGTGATATGGTCTTTATTGCCGCAGGGTCTACGGTGACTAAAAATGTTCCAAAAGGAGCCCTTGCCATCGCTAGAAACCGTCAAATTAATAAAGCAGATTATGCTAAAAACTTAATTCGTCCAAAAGATGATAAGTTTTAGTTGACATAAGTTAGATATATGGTAAAATAATTAAGCAGTAAAAATAACGTGGAAAGAAGAGTACCCACTCTCACCTGATTGATGAATCAATAGGTTGAAGCTACAACTAAAATAAAAATTTTAGTGTGGGTACATTACGTACTCACACTTTTTAATTTCTTTCCATTAGAGCAATATTTTAAGATATTGTTAACAAACTAAAAATGGAGGTGTATATTATTTCAAACAGATACAGTCAACAAATGCCAGCGAAACGTAAAGATGCCGGCTTAGTAAACGAAGAAATTCGTGCTAGAGAGGTTATGGTTATAACAGATACTGGTGAAAAACTAGGAGTAATTAGTACTAGAGAAGCTCTTGCCTTAGCATACGATAAAGAACTAGATTTAGTTTTAGTTGCTGCTAATGCTAAACCACCGGTTGCTAAATTTATGGATTATAACAAGTTCAGATACGAACAACAACGCAAACTAAGAGAAGCAAAAAAACATCAAAAAACCGTTTCTCTAAAAGAAATTCGCTTATCACCAAAAATTGATATCGGAGATTTCAACACTAAGTTGAAAAACGGTCGTAAATTTTTAGAAAAAGGCGATAAGTTAAAAATTTCTATCCGTTTTAGAGGCCGCGAAATGGCTTATACTAACAAGGGTAGACAAGTAATGATTGATTATGCAAAACAAGTTGAAGACATTGCAACAATTGAAAGTAGACCTGTTCAAGATGGTCGAAATATGTTCATGACTTTAACTCCAAAAAAAGATAAATAAACTAAGGAGTGAATAAAATGCCTAAAATGAAAACTCATTCAGGGACTCAAAAAAGAGTAAAAAGAACAGCAACAGGTAAATTGAAAGTATCTAGCGCTAATAAAGGTCACTTATTAAGTGCCAAATCAAAATCGTCAAAAAGACGCCATAAAAACGGTTCATTTGTTTCTGCAAGTGACCACAAAAGAATTAAACAACAAATCGCAAACGTTAAATAATTAGGAGGAAACAAATATGCCAAGAGTAAAAGGCGGAACAGTCGCTAGAAAAAGACGTAGAAAAGTATTAAAATTAGCAAAAGGTTATTATGGAGCTAAACATTTATTATATAAAACAGCCAATGAACAAGTAATGCATTCATTAGCTTACGCATACCGTGATCGTAAGAAAAGAAAAAGTAATTTTAGAAAATTATGGATTACAAGAATTAATGCTGCAGCTAGATTAAACGGAATGTCTTATTCAAGACTAATTAACGGACTTGGATTAGCTGGAATTGAAATTAACCGTAAAATGTTAGCTGATATCGCAGTAAATGATCCAGCTGGATTTACTGAAATTGTGGAAGCGGCAAAAAGAGGAATTTCAGGAGAAAAAGCACCTAAAAAGGTTGTAGCAAAAAAAGTTGCACCTAAAAAAGAAGTAGTTAAGGAAGAAACAGTTAAAGAAGAAGTAGCGGTAGATTTAGCTTCATTAAAAGTTGCGGAATTAAAAGCTTTAGCTAAAGAAAAAGGAATTAAAGGATACACTACACTTAAAAAAACAGAATTAATTGAAGCATTAAAATAAGCAGTTTTACTGCTTTTTTTAATGCTTATTCTATGATATAATAAACCAGGTGATTTTGAATGAAGAAAATATTTAATAATATCGCATATGACTTATACTTAGTGCTTATAGTGGTACTAACTTTTTTGAGTTATATCGGAATTATTACTGCCTGGTTTTTGCCACTATTTGTTGTTTTAGCCTTATTTTTAATTTTTACTAAAAAGGATATTATGTATATTATGCCAATTGCTTTTTTCATTCAAATGAGTTTTGGTGATTTACGGGATAATGTTAAAGTTACTACTATTTATACGATTATAATAGGTTCGTTAATTATTTTGGATTTAGTAAGAAACAGGAAGATTACCAAAGTTGGTTACTTAACGCTGCCTTTAGGAATATTGTCTATTTTATCGATTATTAGTGGAATTAATAATAATGACTTTTTTATTACTTTTGCCGGATGGTCGCAAATTACAAGTGTCTTAGTTCTATATTTTTATTTTGTTAATACAATGGAAAATAAAGAAAAAAATTTTATTAACATTTCCAAACTATTAATGTATATGTCTGTCCTTGTAACAATAGAAATGCTTTATTTTGTTTTAACAAGTGATTTAGAGATTATTCAAATTATTCGTCAGCGAAGTATTAATTTAGGATGGGAAAATTTAAATGTTATTATTTATTCAAATATTGTAGCTATCCCGTTAATTGGTTATTTAATCGTAAAATCAAAAGTTAAAATTATTTATATGTTAATTGCCTTATTTTCATTATTGGGGATATTAATGACATTGTCCCGTTCTTCAATCTTAACTGTTGGGATATTTGTTGTTATTATAGTACCATTAATATTTGTTTTAGAAGAAAATAAGATGAGTCTTTTTATTCAAGGGTTATTTTTCTTAATGTTTATTTCAATAGGACTTTATTTCTTAGAACAACAAGCAATTGTGTCAGATTATTATCAAAGTTTAATAGGCCGAGATTTAATGCATTTTGGTGATCGACTAGCATTATTAAAAATTGCTTGGAATAACTTTTTAGCTCATCCAATTATTGGGAATGGTGGGTTATATTCTTCAAGGTATTTAATTGCAGACGCTGGATATAGTTCAATAAATTATCATAATACGATTGCTCAAGCTTCAACATTAGGAATTTTAGGTTTGCTTGGATTTGGTTATTTATTTTATCGAAAAACAAAATTAATTTTAATGAGTCAGTCAGTTTTTAAATGGTTTGTTCTTGTCTTAATATACATCACAGCGTTTGTAAATGGAATGCTTCAACCAATGTATTTTTATGCATCATATATGATTTTTATCTTTTTAGTTTTAGCAACTATTGAAGTAACGATAGAAACGAATAAGTCAGTAATGAAGCCAAAAAAGAAGAGTTAACTCTTCTTTTTTAATTTGAACTTTTATTGACACGATGGGGATAGTATTATATAATTAATTATCCTAAATAATTGGAAATCACTCACACGCGACCCCA
>Ga0164318_10000872_pt1 | contig 25047 bp, 19 predicted proteins | sample GuaBasSedimGuay9_FD_113734 | JGI IMG/M metagenome (GOLD analysis project Ga0164318, IMG submission 113734) | Subseafloor sediment microbial communities from Guaymas Basin, Gulf of California, Mexico - Guay9, Core 4571-4, 0-3 cm | ecosystem: Environmental > Aquatic > Marine > Hydrothermal vents...
ATTACGAATATAGATTTATAATTCAAAGTAAATCCAAAATTCAAAACCCTAAACACCAAATAATTAAAAACAGAAATCAGTTAACAGAAATCAGAAAACAGTAGCGAAATCAGAAGATAGAAAACGGTTTAATTGTCATCGGTTCTCTATTTTCTGTTTTCTGTACGGATTTCGGTTTTCCAGCAACTGATTTCTGTTTCTTAGGATTTTGAATTTAGAATTTATTTGTTATTTACTGCTTGTTTTATGCGCTTTTCAGTTCCAAAATTCATTGAAGAAAAACCAAAAATAATTGCGTTTTTTACTTTTGGTCAATTTGCCATAGTAGGAGGAGCAGTCCTGGTTTGTATTTTTCTATATTTTCTAGTCCCCTTTTTTTTGTTTCTAATTTCTACTATAATTTTAGTAGGAGGAGCTTTTGCAATCAGCTTCTTAAAAATTAGAGGTTATTCCCTCCCCTCGCTGTTTGCAAATCTTTTAAATTTTTCTTTCTCTCCAAAAATTTATATTTGGAAAAAGAAAATTCTTCTTCCAAAAATTATAGAAAAAGAAATTGCTAAACCAAAAGAAGAAAAACCTCCGGAATTAAAAATTGCTGCAAAAAGCAGATTAAGAGATCTATTCACCCAAGTCGAAATTCGCAGCAAATATGAAGAGTAATAAATTTTTGAATTATAAATGTAATTCAAAACAAGCACTAAATTCAAAATTACAAATCCTAAATAAATTCAAAGCACAAAATTCAAAATCCAAAACAGTTTTAAATTTTGAATATCTGAATTTTGACATTGTTTAGGATTTAGGGTTTTGAATTTTGGATTTACTTTGAATTATAAATCTATTTCGTGATTCAAAATAATAAATAAATAATATTTTATGAACCAGTATTCTACTCAAGAATTTTTAGAAATTGACCAAATTAGAGAAGGGGTTATTTTGTTAAAAAATAAAACTTTAAGAGGGGTATTAATGGTATCTTCTTTAAATTTTGACCTAAAATCAGAAGAGGAGCAAAATGCTATCATCTATCAATTCCAAAGCTTTTTAAACTCATTGGATTTTTCGTGCCAGATTATTATTCAGTCCAGGCGACTTAATATTACTGACTATATTGAAAAACTCCGAGATCTGGAGAAAAAACAAGAAAATGAACTCTTGGCTATTCAAACTGCCGGTTATAGAGAATTTATTGAAAGTTTAGTTCAAACCGGAACAATTATGACTAAAACTTTTTATATAGTAATTCCTTTTACCTTAGGAGAACTTGAAGCGCCCGAGGTGACTCCTCAAAAAAAAGTTTTAAAATTTCCCAAAATACCTACTTTAACCGAAGAACAATTTCAAAGATGCAAGAATCAACTTTGGCAAAGATTAGAATTTGTGGCTTTAGGAATGAGAAGATGCGGCCTTCGCGCAATTCCTTTAACCACTCCTGAATTAGTTGAACTTTTTTGGAGCCTGTATCATCCCAAAGAAAGCGAAGTCGGATATTTTCCCAGAATCCCGCCTGAACTGTCTAGATAACGCTGCACTAATCACAACAACAAGGAAATAATAACAATAAAAATAATGAACAACGAACAATAGTCATTAAATCTTAAACATAAAATCCTAAATCCTGAACAATGTCGAAATTCAAAACGAATTTAAGCGCAAAACTCAAAACTCAAAACGCAAAACCACAACTTAAAGCGCAAAATTAATTGTTGAAAATACAAAATGCAAATCTCAAAGTGCAAAATGATAATGTAAAATTCAAAATGTCCTCCCCCTCCTTATTCCTCCCCCTCCCAAAGGGAGGGGGAGGATATAGGTGGGGAAGGAAAAATTCTTTTTACCTTTTGAATTATCATTTTGAATTTTGACTTTTGAATTTTGAATTAAATCTTGAACATTTGAATTTTGATATTGTTTAGGATTTAGATATTAGGATTTAGGATTTATTTTCGTAGTATTTGCAAAAAATTCATAGTTTCCGTAGCAAATAACAGATTTATGAAATTATTTAATTTATTTAAAAGAAAAAAAGAGATAAAAATTCCTGAAAAAATCTTTGAAGGAGAAGCATTAGAAATAACTGATATCATTGCCCCTGCTTCTATTGAAGTAGGACAAGCATACCTTAGAATAGGAGAAAAATTAACTAAAAGTTTTTTTATTTTTTCTTATCCCCGGTATTTAAGCACTGGTTGGTTTTCTCCGGTAATAAACTTAGACACTCCAATGGATCTTAGTTTTTTTATTCATCCTATCGATGCCGGGTTGATATTAAAACAATTAAGAAGGAGAGTGACCGAAGTGCAAGCAGAAATATCAGAAAGAGAAGAAAAAGGACTTATTAGAAAACCGGAATTAGAAATTGCTTTCAAAGACTTGGAAACTTTAAGGGACCGACTTCAAACTGCCCAAGAAAAAATGTTTAAATTCGGTCTATATATTACTATCTACGGAGACAAAGAACAAGACTTAAGAGAAGTTGAAACCACTTTGCGTTCAATTTTAGAATCAAGATTAATTTATATAAAACCTGCTCTTTATAAGCAAAAAGAAGGGTTTATCTCAACTTCTCCCTGCGGTTTAGACCAACTATCAAACCACACCCTTATGAACACCGGTCCATTGTCTAGTGTTTTTCCTTTTGTCTCAGCTGATTTGACTTCAAATCAAGGAATTTTGTATGGAATCAATCAACATAATAATTCTCTAATTTTGTTTGATAGATTTTCTTTAGAAAACGCAAACTCGGTATGTTTTGCGGTCTCAGGTTCCGGCAAGTCATACGCTGTCAAACTTGAACTCCTTCGTTCGCTTATGTTGGGCACAGAATGCATAGTTATTGACCCTGAAAATGAATACAAGTTTTTATCTGACGCAGTAGGCGGTTCTTATTTTAAAATATCTTTAACTTCTTCTCATCATCTTAATCCTTTTGACCTGCCCATCCCAGGCGAAGATGAAAACCCAGAAGACATTTTAAGGTCAAATATTATAAACTTAGTGGGACTGATGAGAGTTATGCTTGGCGGTCTAACCCCTGAAGAAGACGCGATTATGGATAGGGCATTAACTGAAACCTACAAAGCCAGAGATATTACTCCTGAATCTGATTTCTCTAACATCGAACCTCCTTTAATGGAAGATTTAGAAGCAGTATTAGAAACTATGGAAGGCGCAGAATCTTTAACTAGAAGATTAAGAAAGTTCACCAAAGGAACTTTTGCTACTTTCTTTAATCAACCGTCTAATGTGGATATGAAAAACAAATTTGTAGTTTTCGGAATTCGAGATATGGAAGAAGAATTGCGTCCGACCGCTTTATATATAATTTTGAGATATATCTGGAATACGGTACGTTCAGAGCTTAAAAAAAGAATTTTAGTTATTGACGAGGCCTGGTGGTTAATGCAGACCGAAGACGGGGCTTCGTTTTTATACGGCTTAGCTAAAAGAGCAAGAAAATATTGGTTAGGAGTAACTACCATCACCCAGGATGTTGCTGATTTTATGAAATCAGAATACGGCAAGCCAATAATTACTAACTCTTCTCTGCAACTTCTAATGAAACAAAGTCCTGCCACTATTGAAATAGTGAAAAAAACCTTTAATCTAACTGAAGAAGAAAAACTCCGCTTGCTTGAATCTGCGGTAGGGGAGGGAATATTCTTTGCCGGAAAAAAACATGCGGCAATAAAAGTGGTTGCCTCTTACGCGGAAGACCAAATAATCACCACCACTCCTGAAGAGATAATAAAGATAAAAGAAGCTAAAAAACGATTAACATCGTAGAAAAAACAATAATGGAAAAAGTTTCTATCTCTAAAAAAAATTCTACCCCCAAAAAAGGAAGATGGTTCCAAAAAATTCCTCGCAATATTCTCTTCTCGCCCGGAGGAATAATCTTGTTTCTTCTTGCAATCATAATGGAACTGCTTGATATTTTCCCAGCCCCTTTTGTTGACCAAATATGGGAATTACCATTGGAAATAGTATTTATGATATTGATGGCTATAATAGTTAAACTCCCTTTAATGAATTATTTAATTCCTTTTCTTATTGAGCGCATTCCTGTCTTAAGCGACATTCTTCCTACATGGGTAATCCGAATGCTTATGTAATTAAAATTCCATACTTCTTCTTTGAATAATGAAAATTACATTTAAAAAACTTTTTCTAACAATTCTTCTCTCAATTATCCTAATTACTCTAATTGGCGGTTTTTGTTTTGCTCAAAAAGAATTGGAGGTAAAATACCCAGAAGTGCCGGGAGCAAGAGAACCCGGCTCTGCTCCTGCTGAAACTGCTTTTCCTGAATATGTAAAATATATATTTAATTTTGCCATCTTAATTGGAGGACTGTTGGCATTGTCCACAATAATTTTAGGAGGCAGCAAATATCTAAGTTCAATTGGAAACCCATCAGCAATAGCGGAAGCAAAAAATCAAATCTTCGCCGGACTGCTTGGTTTAATAATTTTACTCTCTTCTTATTTAATTTTATTCTTTATTAATCCTCAGTTAACCACACTCACTCTCCCCAAACTTGAAAAACCCACCACACCCGGCGTAACTCCAATCACTTTTGGCAAACCTACTCTAACCTCTACTGAAATTCCTTTTGGGAAGTTAATTGATGTTAAATTAGAACCTGAAGAAAAAACTAAACAACAAAAAAAAGAGCCAAAAGAAAATTTCAGCAAAAACTATGAAGGAGTTTTAGCTGAAACTAGATTAGCCAGAATTGAAAATACCTCAAAAGAAAACTTCAAAAGTTCCTGGAGGGCGCTAACATTAGGTATAAGCCTAAGATTAGCCACCCTCCTTTGTGGTTGTCATGGATGTTTTAAAGTTTGCGTAGGTTGCCCCGGGCCCTGTATCTGCAAAGGCGACCCCTGTACATTTCTCTTCTATAAAGACTACAGAAATGTAGTAATAAAACCTCTTCAAGCAAAATTAAGAATCCAATTAATTGACCTTGGTTATTGGCATATTAAAATAGATAGAGAAATTACTAAGGGGAAAATTGAAGGCAATGAAAAACTATACGAACAGTTGTATAAAAATAAAAATGTAGAATATTTGGCACGGGTAAAATTTTATCAGCACAAATTGGCGCAGGTTTCAGAAAATGTTAAGAAATTCAAACTAAAAAAACTATTATTAAGAAAGGACTTAAAATTATTAAAAGACCTGGAAGAAAGATTTAAAAAATTAGAAAAAGAAATCCAAAAAGAATTGGCTGGAGAGTTATTTCAAGGAAAAGAAGGGATTTGGGTGAAAGGCATAAACAAAAAAAACCATCTCGCTCTAAACAGCTCCTATCCCTCAACTTCCCAAAATTTTCTGTTAAGCACACTATTAAAATTAAAACAATATCTTGAAAATGAGTTAATTACCCCTTTAATTGTACAAACAAAACCTAGAGCGGTTTTAGCTGAAAATCAAGAACCTATATTAAGCCCCCCAATTAACAAAGAACTATTAGAACAGCAGATAACTATAAGAAAGGAAGAGGTAGAAACATCTAATAAGCTTTTAAAAAAAGAGTTAGATGGAACTGTTGGGGAAATAAATTCTGATAAATTTAAAAACTTATCAGAAAAAATTATTTCTTCTGAACAAAACATAATTACAATAAAAAGAGAAATAGCCCAAATAGAAAAATTATTACGAAAACAATATCTTACTCAATGCAGGGAACTATTAGAAGAAAAGAAAAAAGAACTAGAAAAAATAAACAAGGAGCTGGAAGAATCAAATCAAAGATTTAAAAATTTTGAGGATGGTTTATTTTCTAACTTGGATAATACAAGGCTTAAAAGATATAAAAACATTAAAAGCGTATTTCTAACAGGTATAACCTTAAAAATTAAATACCAAAACCTGCACCAAGATTTAAAACCAACAGAAGAGTTAAAATCAAAAGAAGTTTTAAAATCAAAAAAGTGCCTAGAATCAAGACCTTTAGAAGAAATAACAGAAGAATTTCAAGAACTGGAGCAGGAATTAATAAGTTTTGAAATATTAGCAACAACTTTATTATCAAAACAAAGAACAGAAGAAGAGGTTAAGATAGGATTAGAAAAAAAATTAACAAGAATAGAAAAAGAAAAACAAACTGAAAAAGAAGCCGCTGAAAGAAAAATTTATGAAACTTTGGAAGAAAAAACCAAAGAAGAATATGAATTTATATCCGGCAAAAAAATAACTCCGGAACTGCAAAGCGAACTAAACAATCTAAAAACCACTGATGAAAAATTTGAAAGATTAAAACAAGAATTAACCGGGGATAAAGTGCGAAGGTTTGAAAATATTTATAAAACCTTGAAAGAAAACTCTAAAAAACAATTATCCTATGCTTTTTCGAGAATAAACGAAAAATTTGACCCGCAAATTAAAGAAGTTAAAGAAAAATTAGAAAAATTGATTGGACAAGGACTCGCAGGTTTTGGAGAATCTGCTTATAAAGAACTAATAGAAGAAGCAGAAGAAGAAATGTTAACCTTTTTAGACCAAACTTTTGATGAAATTTTAAGCATCTTTAACGCAAAAATAGCAGAATTTTTTGGTTTTGATGTTATAGGAACCCTGCAAAAACTAAACCAAATAATAAATGAAATCAGAAATGGATTTTTAGGAGAAATTTTAGAAGTCGCTAATAAACTAAAACAGCTAAGAGAGAATTATTTAGGTTTCTTGAACCCGCTTTTTGGAGCTAATCTTCCTGTTTTAAAAAGTGGGTTAACTAATCTAAACAATGTCACCGAGGACATATTAAAAATAAATGCAGGAGAATTGCGAAAAGTTATACACGCAGATTTAAATAATTTAAGTTATAATCTAAATCATACTGTAGCCGATAGCTCTGAAACCTTAAAACAATTTAAAATTACTGAAGAAAGAAAAATAGAACAAGAATTTAAAGAAATTGGGGAACCTTTTGTGAAAAGAGAAATTGAATTAACCCCTATCTCTTATATAACCCCTGAAGAAATCGGAGGGGAATTGGAAACCCAGTTAAATTATTTACAAAAACAAATATTAAATAAAACCAACAGCTTGCTTCAAGCTATGGAAAATGCCGAAAGAATCTCAAATGAAATTTTAGCAGGAAAAATCTGGAAAATTCCAGAATTAATAGAAGAACTAACAAAGCTAAAAAATGACGCAAAGAATCTGCCTGAGATAAAAATTGGAAGGTTTGCCGGTTTTGAAGAAAATTTAGAACGGGTAAAGCATACTTATTTAACTGGTTTAAGGTTTAATAAAATAAAAATTGAAGAACATCTAAAATGGGAGCTTGAAAGTTTAAAACTGAAGAAAATAGAAATCGCAAGAAAGGAAACTACTGACCCAGAAGAATTAAATAAAAAAATAGCTCAAATTAAAAAAGAATTTGAGCAAAGAACAAAAAACTTAGAAAGCTCTTTAAAACAAATAGTTGAACAAGAAGCTAATCAACAGTTAAATTTAATTAAAACAGAATTCCTAAACAATTTAACTCAACAAGTTGAAAAAAAATTAGCAAAAGGATTAACTGAACAAGTGTCTAAATCTTTAGGAAAAACCGTAGAAAGTTTAGTTGGCGCTCTTGGAGAGAAAAAAAGAACCAGCCCCGGACTAAAAGAAGCAATAAAAGAATTAGAAGAAGCAGAAGAAATGATGAAAACCTGTTACGGATTAAAAGAAGAATCTAAATTTTTTGAATTGTTGGACTGCGACGCTTTTTGGGTAAACAAAAATTTCTTAGAAAACAGAGTAAAACTAATTGAAAAAATGGAAATTGAAAAACCTTGGGAAGAAATAAATGTAGGCGGAGACCCAGCAGTTTTTTATTGCACTCAAGACTTAATCACGCCTGTTCCTGCAAAAATTGAAGGAGAAGCGATAGAAAAACTGATGTCTGAAGTAGGAGAAGAAAAAACTACCGAAGTTAAGGAAGCTAAAATAATCTGCAAATTTAAAATTCCTATAGGCACAGTTATCGATGAAGCAATAGAAATTGCCAAAGATATAAAGCATGAATTAAAGTTGCTCTCTTTTTACAATTTAACTCAACAAATAATTGGCTGGTATATTGCTAACGCGCCCGATGATTGTAAATGTCTTTATTGCGAAGAAGGAGTATGCATCCTAACCCCTCCTCCTTTTCCAGTGTGCGTTCCTATTTGTTGCGGAGGTTCTGCTTGCCCGGACCTAGGCAGAAATCTAACTATAATCCCTTTTAGCTCAGCCAATGTGCTTACTGGATGGTCCACTTATAAAATTATTGGAGATTCAGCTTTTAAAGGAATGTTCCTATGGAATATTTTAGCAAAGAAGGCAATAGAAACCGCAATTAAAGACGAAGACATATTAAAACCTAAAGCAGAAAAACTTTTAATTAAATTAAACAAAGAAACTCGCAAAAAATTAGCTGAATGCACCGTGCCAGCAGAAGACCGGATTAAAGCGCTTTTAGGAGAAAAAACCATAAAAAAGCAAATCTTGGACTGCATCAACGCGTCTGCTTCTTGCACTAAACAAAAAATTAAGGATTGCGATTTTGACTTTTTCTGCGGGGAGAGCATAACACCGTAAAAACTCAAAACCCAAAACTCAAAACGTAAAACTGATTAAAAATACAAAATGCAAATCTCAAAATGCAAAATGATAATGTAAAATTCAAAATGTCCTCCCCCTCCTTATTCCTCCCCCTCCCAAAGGGAGAGGGAGGATATAGGTGGGGAAGGAAAAATTCTTTTTACATTTTGAATTATCATTTTGAATTTTGAATTTTGATATTATTTAGGATTTAGATATTAGGATTTTGGATTTGGTTAGAAATTAAAAATTAAACATTAGACGTTTTAAACACTTATGCTTAAAAAAACCTCTTTAATCGTTCTTCTCTCAATTATCCTAATTGCTTCAGCAAGCGGTTTTTGCTTTGCTAAAAAAGAATTAGAAATAAAATATCCAGAAGTGCCGGGAGCAATAACTCCAGTAACTGCAGGAATTCCTTTGCCTGATTATGTAAAATATATTTTTAATTTTGCCATAATAATCGGCGGATTGATTGCTTTAGTAATGATAATTTTAGGAGGAACCCGCTATATGGCATCTGCTGGAAACCCTTCGTTAATGGCTGACGCCAGAGACCAAATCTTTTCTGCTATAATAGGGCTGTTTCTTTTGCTTGGCTCTTACTTAATTTTAACTACTATCAATCCTCAATTAACAACAGTTACGCCTGTAAGAACGGAAATCAAAGAAGGAATCACTTTTTTAGACAAAGAGGGAGAAGAGAAAACTTTTTTGTCCAGCTATCCAGACTTAGGAGATTTTGAACCGATTAGTTATAAATTTGAAGCTGACCCTGAGGACTTAAAAGTTACGGTTTATCCTGAACGACATTTTAAAGGCAATGGCGCACTGCTTTCTTCAAGGACAGGAAGTTTACCTTTCATCCCAAAATCAGTTAAATTAGAATGGCAATTGCCTGGGGTTTATCTTTGCAAAGAAGATGGCGATTGTCTTTGGACCGACCATGATATTGATATTCTTCCTCCTGAATTTGAAGATAAAATCACTTTTGTTAAATTTAAACATATCACATTTGAAAAAAATGGCGAAAAAGAAACCACAGCTCGTTATGAGGTAATTTTACATGAAAACCGAGGACGATGGGGAGATGCTGCTCGTCCTTTCCTTGCTGAACCTGGTATTAAAAGAGAGGTTTCTCTTCCTTCTGGTAAAGGTATTTCTTCAGCAACAATTAATCTTTTTCCAACAAAAACTTCTTCCGGAGTATTTCAAGGAGCAGTAACCCTTTATGAAAAACCTGACTACAATAATCATAAAGACTGCAGAGAAGGCAAATGTAAAGAATTACAGTTAAAAGGAATAGGGACAAGTAATCTTGATTTTTGGGCAGGATCAATTAAAATCAGTCCTGAAGGAAAATATTTAGCCTTAGTGTGCAATAAACCCGAAGGAATGAAAAATAGACGCTGTGAAGTGTTTAGAAGTAGCCACCCAGCTCTATCTCATACTACTCTTGGTGAATGGTATGGGAAAATAGGCTTCTTAGGTGGCCGCGCAGCTCATATTTCCAGTGTTTATCTTTCCCGAATGAAATAATAATAAAAAACTAACTTAACCAAAATCTCCTTCTATTTTCACTTTTCTTCTTTTTCCTCTTTTATCTTTTTCTTTTTTTCTTTTATATCCCTTTATATACATATCCCTTCATAATCTTATTTTTCAAAAAAAGAGAAAATTAAAAACCTCTCTCTTCTTAATCCTCTCCATTCTAAGAAAGAGAAAAAAGAATAAACAACCTCTCCCTTTAAAAAGAGCAAGGAAAAGGGGAAATCTTTTCCTTACTCCTTTCCGTAAAGTAAAAGGAAGAAACAGAAAAACCTACCTCGTCTCTTAAAAGAAGGGGAGGAATTAAAAAAAGAGGAAAGAACAGAAAAAAGAGAGAAAATGTTTTAAAAAAATCGAGATTATTCTCGATTTTTTTATATTTATCCATCGCTAATTTAAAAAACTTCCAGGTTATTATTTCAAAATATTCATACAGCTCAAATAAATCAAATCAAACATTAACTTGGTTTAAGCTAATATTTCTTTTTATTCACTTTAATTTTTATCTTTCATTCTTGCACATTCTCTTAATGTAAAGATTATTTTTTAAAAATAAAATTTAGAAATATAAAAATTTAATAATCTTTTAAAATTGTTTAAAGCTAAAAACAAGAAACTAACTCCTTATTTTAAAAACAATAAAACAATCAAAAACAAGGCTTTATAATTATTCTCCTTTCTGGCTCTTTCCCAACGCTTTCAGTAATTACATCTTTTCTTTCTGCTAATTCCATATGAATAATTCTTCTTTCATAAGCCGGCATTGGGGGAAGAAGTGCTTCTTTTTTATTTAAAACTACCTGATCTGCCTGTTCATTAGCCAATTCTTTTAAATACTCAATTTTTCTTTTTTTATAATCGTTTATATCGAGATTAACAAAAATCTGTTGGGCAGGCTGTTTACTTTCTCTCCCCGACAGGCTTATTTTTCGACAAAGGATTATTTTTAAAAGACGTTGAATTTCAAGTAAAGTATAACCTCTTTCTCCAATTAAAATTTGGGGTTTTTCTGTTTTTATATCTATACAAATAGTTGAACCCTCAGAAGAAGCAACTTTAACTTCTGCCTCAACATCCATTTTTTTAAAAAACTCTTCGGTCTCTTTTTTTATTTTATTTAAATCCATATTTTCTATAAAATACGAAATTTTTACGAATATACGAAAGTAGAAATTAGTTAATAGAAATCAGAAAACAGTTAACAGAAAACAGAAATCGGTAGCGAAAACAGCGTCATCCTAAGGAACTTAAATTATCATTCTAAAAAGTAAAGCGACTTGTTATTCTAAAAAAGCGAAGCAATTTTGGTCATTCTGAGGTATTAGCCCCCGCCAAAATTTTTGGCGTAAGGATAGACAAAGAATATATTATAATCAGGGACCCTTCGGCTTCGTCCCAGGGTGACTCCTTCAGAGTCGATTCAAAACCCTTCAGTTCTGACTCAAGGCAATAGCCTTGCTGTTGTTTTCTATTTTCTAATTTCTATACGATTTTCTATCTCCCAATAACTATTTTCTAATTTCAATATTTCGTGCATTCGCATACATTTTTAGTATTACATTTTATTCATACTTTTTCTTATTCCGTGATTCTTTAATATAAAATATTGTTGCGCGATTGAAAATAAAGCAGTAACTGTCCAATAAACAGCAATCGCAGATGGAAACTTGCAAAGAATTAAAACCGTAAAAGCTGGGAAAAAATAAAGCATTTGTTTTTGTATTATACCTGAAAACTGCGCATCTCTGTCTTTAGGCTTACTGATTTTATCCTGAGGGGCGAGCATTTTTGCTTGGAAAAATTGTACTACTCCAGCAATCACTGCTAATCCAATAGAAGGTTGAGTAAGATTTAACACTCCTAAAAAAGTAGGGTCAATGCTTCCAGAAAAAGATACAAAATTATAAAGATTGCTGAGTTGTCCTTGTTGAAGACCTCTCCAAAATACCCTATAAAGGGCAATTAAAACTGGCAACTGAAACAATAAAGGAAGGCATCCTGAGAAGGGGTTAATTTTTTTATTTTTGTAAAGTTCTATTATCTCTTTTGTTTGTTTTTCTTTATCATTCTTGTATTTCTCTTGTATTTCTCTTATTTTCGGTTGAAGCTCTTTTAATACCTTTTGGGACTTAATAGATTGAACCGAGGAAGGGTATAAAAGCAAGCGAATAATAATGGTTAAAACAATAATAGCTACTCCAAAATCATGGCCAGGTAAATATTGGTAAAGTAAAATTAAAGCATTAAATAAAGGACGATATAAAATTGTATTAAAAATGTTAATTAATAAATCCATTATTTAAAATCTCAAGCACTAAGCACTAAATAATTGAAAACAGAAATTAGTTAATAGAAATCAGAAAACAGTTAACAGAAAACAGATAACAGAAAACAGAAGTCGGGTTTCGATTTTCTAACAACTGATTTCTGTTTCTTAGGATTTGTAATTTGGGATTTGGAATTTATTTGTGATTTGAAATTTGTAATTTGGGATTTCTTATGGCATATCTACTCCTCCTTTATTAAATGGATTACACCTTAAAACCCTTTTTGTTCCTTTCCATAATCCTTTAATTATCCCGTGTTTTTTAATCGACCAATAAGTGTATTCTGAACAAGTAGGATAAAACCTACAACTTCTTCCAAAATAAAAAGATATAAATTTTTGATAAAATCTTATAATTTTTAATATAAAAATTTTCATAAATTCACAACCACAACTAGTTAGGTTATGACTTATATACATCTGCCTCAATAAAAATCTTATTTATATCTCTCTCAATTTCCCAAAAATTCTTATTTTCTATTCCTGAACAAGCCACTATTACCACATCTATTCCTTGTTTTATTTTTGGTAAATTAAGTCTTAATATCTCTCTTAATCTTCTCTTAATTCTATTACGAATTACTGCTTTCTTGGAAACCTTCTCAGTAACTACGATTCCAAACCGACTTCTTTTTGACTTGTTTATAATTAACTTGCAAAACAAAAAATCGCCTCTGTAGCCCTTTCCTTGTTTAAAAACTCTTTCAAAATCCTTTTTGTTTTTTAATCTATTAATTTGGGGTAACACGTTCCTTCGCCTTTCGGGCTCAGTTAAGTTGAAAATTAAAAGTGCAACTTATACTTTTAATAAAACAAGGAAAATTAAAAACTTTAAACCTTAAGTTTAACTTTAAATTTTGAATTATTAAACAGTTAATCTTTTTCTTTTCTTTCTTCTTCGTCTACCCAAAACTTTTCTGCCCGATTTTGTCTCCATTCTTTTTCTAAACCCATGAGTTTTTTTTCTTTTTCTTTTTTTTAAATGATAAGTAACACTCATAATAAATCTACACTAAATAATAAATAATAATTGATAATTTAAAACAATAATAACATAACTTAACAGATAAAACAATAAACAACTGCGCTATATAAATTTAATAATATTTTTAGATATTTTTAAATAAATTAGTTTAACATTTAAATTTTTCCCTTTATTTTTAAAGAAAAAAAGGGAGATAGAGAGGAAAATTAAAAAAGAAAAGTAATTTATAGTACAGTATATTTATTAAAAACAAAATTTTTCTAAAATATCTTTTAATTTACATATAATATTTTAAATTAAAATTTATCCACAATTCATCCACAACTTATTAACAATTCTAAAAAATTTGAACTAATTTTGTTTTCATTTAAATTATGATATAATACAATATAATACAATTATAAAAACTTTCATTTATTCAAAAACCTTGAATTTGTTATTGAATTACCAAACATATTAAAAAAAACAACCTCTCGCTGAATATAAAGCTCACCAAAGGTAGTAAATTTAAAATTACAAACTCTAAAACCGCACCTTTTGTTCTTTAACAAAACTTTAATCAAATTATCATTAAATAACTGTCAAAAGGTGCGAGGTTTAGAACTTCGGATTTAGAATTTAGGATTTCTTGTTTAGAATTTTAAACATTTGAATTTTGATATTATTTAGGATTTAGGGTTTTGAATTTTGGATTTTTCTTGAATCACGAATCTATTTTATAATCCAAAAATTACAACCTATAAAATTTACAACTTATAAAATATAAAATATCATTTTTAAATACGAAATATGACTAAAGAAGAATTTTGGCAAGCTGTTCTTGCCCAAATCCAATTTCATATTTCTCCTGCAAACTTTAGCACTTGGTTTAAAAACACTGGAATCCTTTCTAAGGAAAAAAATTCTATTATAATATCAGTTCCCAATAATTTTTCCAAAGAATGGCTGGAAAATAAATATCATAAACTTCTTTTAAAAATTTTAAATAATCTGGATAGAGATATTAGGGAAATAAAATATATTGTAAACCCGACCAATTATTCTCCTCCAAAAACTTCCCCAACCCCTTCAACTGCCGAACAATTAGATTTTCAGGAACTCACAATTATTAATAAAGAAACCAATCTTAACCCTCGATACACTTTTGAAAATTTTGTAATAGGCTCATTTAATGAATTAGCTCATGCTGCAGCTTGGGCAGTTTCAAAAAATCCAGGGGTTGTATATAATCCTTTATTTATTTATGGAGGAGTAGGGTTAGGAAAAACTCATCTTCTGCAAGCTATTGGTAATAAAATAACCAAAATTTTTCCTCATAAAATAACAAAATATATACCTTGTGAAAAATTTGCTTCAGGAGTGATAAATTCTATAAGAAACCGTAGTATTGAAAAATTTAAAGCAAATCAATGCCAGTGCGATATTATAATCATTGATGATATTCAATTTTTAGCTGGAAAAGAAAAAACCCAAGAGGAATTTTTCCATATTTTTAATTATCTATACGAAAAAAACAAACAAATAGTTCTTTCTTCAGACCGCCCTCCTAAAGAAATTTCCGCGTTAGAAGAAAGATTAAGGTCAAGATTTGAAGGAGGAATGATTGCTGATATAGGTATTCCAGACTTTGAAACTCGTCTAGCTATCCTTAAAGCAAAAGCACAAGAAAAGAAGGTAAATTTTTCAAATGATATTTTTGAATATGTAGCTGAAACAGTGCAAATAAATATCAGAGAATTAGAAGGGGTGCTAAATAAATTAATTGCTCGCCAAAAAATAAACAACAAACCCCTTGATATCGAATTAGTTAAAAATTTATTAAAAACCACTACCAAAAAACAATATAAAGTAATTAATTTTAAAAAAATAATTCAATGTACTGCGGAATTTTATGATTTAAAAGAAAAAGACATTTTAAGCCCCTCTAGAAAAAAAGAAATAGTTAAAGCTAGACAAATTGCAATGTATTTAGTAAGAAAAAATCTAAAATCTTCTTTTCCTTTTATTGGGAGAAAATTTAACGGAAAAGACCATACCACAGCTATTCATTCTTGTAAAAAAATTGAAAAAAACCTAAAAGAAAATGAAGAATTAAATCAAGAAATAAATTTACTTCAACAAAGAATACAAAGTGTATAAATTGAGGATAAATTGGTTAAAAAATTTTTTTAATTTTATTAACCAGTTTTCCACAAATTTTACTACAACTTATCCTAAAATAATTAACGCTTAATTTTAGAATAAAAATATTTAAAGTATATTAACAACAACTACAATAATTTAATTTTATTAATTTATAATTATTATCAACAATATGAAAATTGAAATATTAAAAGAAAATTTAAAAAATGCATTAAATATTACACAAGGATTGACTTCCTCGTCTTTAACTCTTCCTATTTTAAATAATATTTTACTTTCTACTGAAAAAAATTTTCTAAAATTATCTAGTACTAATTTAGAGACCGGTATTAATTGTTGGGTGTTAGCAAAAATTGAAAAAGAAGGAAAAACAACTATTCCTGCAAAACTTTTTAATAATTTTGTTAGTTTTTTACCTGATAAGAAAATAATTTTAACTGTAAAAGATAATATTCTTTTTATAAATTGTGAAAATTATAAAACTCAAATTAAAGGAATTAATCCTGAAGAATTCCCTATTATTCCTCAAGTTAAAGATAAAGAAAATTATTTAGAGGTGGATATATTTTCTTTTATCCAGGGACTTAATCGAGTAATAGAAATTTGTTCTCCAAATCAAATTAGACCTGAACTCTCTGGTGTTTTTCTTTGTTTTCAAAAAAAGTTAATCAAAATAGTAGCCACTGATAGTTTTAGATTAGCAGAAAAAACTTTATTTCTTGAAAAAGAAATTAATCAAGAGTATTCTTTAATTCTTCCCCAGAAATCGGCTCGTGAATTAATTAATATTTTTTCAGAAAAAAAAGGAGAATTAAAAATATATTTTTCTCCAAATCAGATATTTTTTAGTTCTTTATTAAACGAAACATTTCATTCCCAAGTTCAACTTACTTCTCGTTTAATTGAAGGAGAGTATCCTGATTACCAAGAAATTATCCCTAAAACCTATAAAACTCAAATAATTTTACATAAGAGTGAGTTTTTAAATCAACTTAGAGTGGCTAGTTTGTTCAGTGGAAAAGTAAAAGAGGTAAGATTAAAAATAGATCCAAAAATGCAAACTTTGGAAATGTTTACACAAAGCCCAGAAATAGGAGAAAATAGATCTTCTATTCCAGGAAAAATTAAAGGAGAAAAAGTTGAAATTTCTTTTAATTATAAGTTTTTAATAGATGGGCTTTTAAATTTAGAAAGCCAGGAAGTGATTTTTGAACTAAACGGAGAAGATGGAGCAGCAGTATTAAAATCGCTTAATGATCCAAATTATCTTTATGTGGTAATGCCGATAAAAAGTGGTTAATTATTGTTTGTTACGAGAGAGCCAGTCCTGCACCCCTTTTTCCCATAATATATATTGGGGATCGTTGTTGGGGTTTTTTGGAGGAGAACCGAAAGGGTCTTCTTTTTTTATATAATATAAAATACAATGAGGGTGAGAGTTTTCAATTTCTCCATTTAGGATAGGTTTTTTAGTAAGAATTGGTTTTGGTTTTTCAAAAGATTTTTTAGGATATTTTGATAAAGCTTTTTCCATAAAACTATGCCAAATTGGTCCTGCTAATATTACTCCTGGTTTCTTTTGCATTGGAGCGTTATTGTTGTTCCCAACCCAAACTCCCACTACAATTGAAGGAGTGTACCCAATAGTCCAAGCGTCTTTAAAATCCTGAGTGGTGCCGGTTTTAGCTGCTACTTGGTACCTTTCAAAGTAAAGAGCAGATTTTTTGCCAAACATTGGACTTCGAGCTTGATTATCAGAAAGAATATCATTAATCAAATTAGCAATTTTTGTTTTTAATACTCTTTTTGGGGTTTTTTTATTTTCTTCAATAATTTGTCCTTTTAGGTTTTTAATTTTTAATACACTTACCGGAGGAATTTTTAGTCCGCCGGAGGCGAATACCCCATAAGCAGAGGTAATATCTAATAACCTCACTTCTCCTCCTCCTAAAACCAAAGAAAGCCCATAAAAAGAAGAAGGTTGATTAAGAGTGGTAATTCCCATTTGTTGCGCGGTTTTAATAGCATCTCTAATACCAACAAGGTAAAGAAGTTTTACTGATGGGACGTTTATAGATTGAGCTAATGATTGACGAAGATTAACAGGTCCTCGGAATTTTTTATCATAATTTTTTGGAATATATTGTTTAGTTTTATATATTCCAAAATTAGTTTCAACATCCCATAAAATGGTTTTTGGTGTGTATCCTTTTTTAAATGCAGTAGCGTATACAAAAGGTTTAAAAGCAGAACCTGGTTGTCGTCCGATTTTGTAAATAGAAATATTAACTTGAGGATCAAACAAACAAGTTTTTCCAGGTTCACAGTTTTCTGGGTATGGTTTTCCAAAAAAATCCTTTGAACCGACCATTGCTAATATTTCACCGGTATTTGGATCAATTGCTACCAAAGAAGCATTATAAGCGTGAAATTTTGTATTTTTTTTCATTCCTTCTTTGATTGCTTTTTCTGCTATCTGTTGAAGCTCCCAGTCTAAAGAAGTGTAAACTTTTAACCCTTTTTGTTTTAAAAAGTTTTCTCCGTATTTTTTAATTAAATAATCTTTAACAAAAAGTACGAAATGAGGAGCTTTAATTGGATATAAATTTTTAGAGAAATTTATCTTTTTTTGTTTTGCTGTATCGGCCTCTTCTTGGGTTATATAATTATATTTTACCATCTGGTCTAATATATAATTTTTTATTGATAAAAGTTTTTCTTGTTCTTCTCCGTATGGGGAAAGATAACTAGGGGCGCGGATTAACCCCGCTAATACAGCTGATTCTTCTAAAGTAATATCTTGAACAGATTTATTAAAGAAAGTTTGACTTGCTTGTTCTACTCCATAAATATTTGAACCAAAAGAAACTTGATTTAGATAAAATTCTAAAATTTGATCTTTTGAATACCTTCTTTCTATTTCTAAAGTTAAAATAATTTCTCTTATTTTTCTTTTTAAAGTTTTTTCTCTAGTTAAAAAAGAAGAACGAATTAATTGTTGAGAAATAGTTGAACCTCCTTGCACAGGAGCTTTTAATTTTAAATCAAATAGAATTGCCCTTAATATTGCCTTAAAATCAATTCCAATATGATGATAAAAATTAGCGTCTTCGGCGGTAATAATTGCATTAATTAAATGTTTTGGGATTATTTCTAAAGGAACAGGTGTAACTTTTACCTCATTGTACATTTCATACAAAAGAACTTTTCCAGAGCGATCATAAATTCGAGTAGGGTGGGTTGTTATTCTTTCTGTGAATTTTTCCGGAATTGGGAGATCTTTAGTAAAATAAATAAACAAAAACAAAAAACAAGAAGCAAAGAATAAAAAACTAAAAACAAAAAACTTAAAAATAAAAACCACCCTCTTTTTTCTTTTGTTTATTTGATAAATTTTTCGATAATATTTTCTTTGAGCCATAATTTTATTTTAATATTTTAACATCTAAAAGAAAATAAAGAAAAACTGAAATTTACATTTATAAAAGTGGATTTATTTTACTGGATTTGAACTAATTTGGCAAACTTTAAGGTTTTTGGTATGATTAAACATAATACAATTTTATAAAAAATACTAACCTATGAGTTACGAATATTGCCGAAAAATGAAATTAGTTGATGAAAATCAGGAAACAGTAGCGAAAACAAAAAACAGAAATCGGTTTTCGGTTTTTTAACAACTAATTTCCGATTCCTTCTTTTTGTTAACGGTTCGCGCAATTAGTATAAAATTCGCATATTCGTGCTTATGAAAATAGATACAAGTGCTAAAAAAATTAAAGAACTGCTTAATCGAAGTATAGAAAAGGTTTACCCTTCAAAAGAAAAATTGAAACAAGTTTTGATGTCTGGGAAAAGATTGCGAGTTTATTTTGGTGTTGACCCTACTGCTCCTTTTTTGCATCTTGATCATGCAACAAATCTTTTGATACTAAAAAGATTTCAAGAATTAGGGCATGAAGTAATTTTATTAGTGGGTGATTTTACAGCAAGAATAGGAGATCCTAGTGGAAAAGTTTCTCCTAGGCGTCAACTTTTAAAAAAAGAAGTGATAAAAAATTATAAAGATTACAAAAAACAATCTGCTAAAATCTTGGATTTTAACAGGAAAGAAAATCCGGCTAAGATTGTTTTTAACAGTGAATGGTTTGAAAAAATGAAAGTTGAAGAATTAATTGGGTTAATGAGTAAATTGACAGTAGGGCGAATAATAGTAAGAGATATGTTTCAAGAAAGAATTAAAAAGGGTAAAGAAATATATTTACATGAGTTTTTATATCCTTTACTTCAAGGATATGATTCAGTTGCTTTAAATGTTGATGTGGAAATAGGGGGAACTGACCAGACTTTTAATATGTTAATAGGAAGAGATTTGTTGAAAATTTTTAAAGGCAAAGAAAAATTTATTATTACCAAAAAGCTACTTGAGGACCCAAAAACAGGGAAATTTTTAATGTCAAAAAGCGAAGGAAGATATATTGCTCTTAATGATAGTCCTTTTGAAATGTATGGTAAAATAATGAAGTTACCTGATGAAGTTTTAGTGACTTGTTTTCAGCATTGGACTGAAATTAAGATGTCAGAGATTGCAAAGATAGAAAAAGGGTTAAATTTAGGTGAACTTAATCCTAAAAAAGCAAAACAACGATTAGCTAGAGAGGTGGTTACTATGTATTATAACAAAAGGTCAGCGATGGAGGCGGAGAAAGAGTTTAATAGAGTTTTTAAAGAAAAAAAATTACCTTCTAAAATTAAAAAGTTAAGAGTAAAAGAAAAAAACTGGAATATTTTAGAATTATTAAAAGAAGCAAGTTTAATTAAATCTAAATCAGAAGGAAAGCGTCTTATTCGGCAAAAAGGAGTAAAAATAGAAGGCAAGGTGCAAAAAGATTGGCGAGAAAAAATAAAAATTAAAAAAGGGATGATAATTCAAATAGGAAAGAGAAGAATAGTTAAATTAGTTTGATTAACTAAAAGAAAGAATAAATTTTAATCATTAAAAAAATTGTATTCTGTTCAATTTATAAAAGGTAAAGATTTTGTAAGAGTTCTTTGTAAAGATTTTACGAGTTTTACGGATAAATAGAAATTAACAGAAGTTAAAAAAAAGAAAAAATTAAAAGGTTAACAAGAGGTTAATAAGAAATCAATATAAACTTAATAAGTTTGTAAAATTTTATTAAGTTTATAATATAAGGTTTTATTTTTGTTAAATATAAAATTATAAAATTTTATTAAAATTTTTTATTAAAGATTTTACAAAAACAAAGATTTTATAATAAAAACAAAGATTTTTATAAGAAAATAAGTATTCCTCCCCTTTCCACAAAAGTGTCCGATCGGACACTTTTATGGAAAGGGGGTAAAAATTTTATAGAAAATAGCTAAAAATAAATATAACTAAAAACAAATATAGCTAAATACAAATATAGCTAGTAAAAATAATATTATAAATATTAAATATAACTAATAAAAATAAATATAACTAAAATTAAAAGTAGAAATAAAATTTATTAAAAACTTTAAAAAGAAAATTTAAAAAGCTTAGGAGTTTTTGGTAAAATAAGATTTATTTTATATTGTTTAAGCTGTAAAATTTCTAAAAAACTATTATTTGGCTAAAAAGTAGCTTTGTTTGTTTGTAGGATTATTTAAAACAAGATTTAGTTATTAACTAAAGAAATTAATTGTTCCTAAAGAGCTTATTTAATATTTAGAACAGCATTAATTAATAAAGCTGGTTTATAGTTTAAATAAATAAAAATACTTTTAATTAATATATAAATTAAAATCCTCGATATTATCGAGGATTTTAATTTGCATTATATCTCGTCATCTTCTGTTTTTTCAGTTTCTTCTTCAGCTTCTCCTTCAGTTTCTTCTCCAGTTTCCACTCCAGTTTCTCCTCCAACCCCTTCTTCAGCTCCTTCTACACTTTCTGTTTTTTCTTCTTCTATTCCTGTGTCCTCTGCTTCTCCTGCGTCCTCTAGCCCTGCATCTTGGTTAATAAAAGGATTTAAAATTTTTTCGTAAATCATATTTGTTTTGATTTTAATTATTATTCTCGACCTTTTTTCATCTCATTTTATCAGAAGTATAAAATCAGAAGTATAAAAAAGTAGAAATAATTTCTACAAAGTTCATTATAGGTTTATTATATGGTTCCAACACGGCTTGTCAAGTTGTTGCGCTGAATAAGGACATCAGTAGCGTCTTAAGGTGTTTCAGTAAAGGAGATAAATTAATACCTGATAATTTTTCCTTTCTATTTTTTCCTTTTTTCTCTTATTTTCTCCTCCCCCTCTCTCTTTTAAAGAGAGAGGGGGCAAATGAGTAATTCTTTTCTCTTAAAAGAGGGAAAGATCTCTTAAAAGAGGAAAAGAGTCGAGGGGAAGAATATATTTTCTTTTTTATTTTTTCTTGTTGAGTTTTAAATATTTAAGGTTTATTCTGTTGTTTCGGTTGAAGCAGTTAATCTTTTCATTTCTTTAACAATATCAACTAATTTCTTGCGAGCGGTGCGAAGACACTGATTTGCTTCTTTAATAAACTGGTGAAGCTGTTTGAAAAACTTGTTAGCGTCAGTCAAACTGGAAATTGCCTGATATTTTTCTTTGGCTTTATCTCTTTTTTCTTTAGCTGTTTCGATTTTTTGGTTAAAATCAGTCAACCAAGTTTCAAGCTGAGAAGTGTCTTTACCAGCTGCTTTCAGTTCATCAATCTTCCCGGCAACTTTTAAAGAAACAGTTTCGAATTTTTCAATAGTCCAACTTAATCTAGCTGCCCAGATTTGGCCGATAATCTTTTTAACTTTCACCCGATGATTTCTCCAGTATTCTCTAATTTCTTTGACTTTTTCTTTAATTTGAACAGGCGAGGCAGTGCTGATTTCTGGTTTTTTATTTTTGAGCCAGTTAATATCTTGTTCAATCTCTGCTATAATTGCTTGTCTTTCACTTTCAGGTAAGGATGGCCGATTAGAAATCCAATTCTTCAAAGATTCTAGTTTTTTAATCAAAACATCAATTGTTTTTTTTAAAAATTTTCTAGCCTGTTCTTCATAAGCAGCTTTATTCTCAGCATTTTTGAGTTTTCTATATTTTGCTCTGGCGTTCACAAATTGCTGGCGAGTAGTTTTCCACCAGTTTACCTCTTTAAGATACTGCTGGCGGGCAGCTTGATATTTAGCTCTGGCTTCTTGATGTCTTTCTCTTAAGCTTTTAGCAGAAACAATTGAGGCAAACAATCCTAAAATCATCACCCCAACTAAACAGCAGATAATGAATTTGTTTAAGTTTTTCATTTTCATAGTTTTTTTTATATATATATTATTTAATAACTTAAATTATATCTGATTTTATTATTCAGTAAGACCTGATAATGAAGCGTCAAGATTATCTAATGAAGCGTCTCCTTCAAATCCTTTTAAATCTGTTAAGTCGTTCGAAATTCCGTCTAACTCAGCAGAAAGTTCGCTTTCCAAACTTTCTACTTCACTAATATCAATACTTGGAGTTGGCGGTAGCTCTTGTTCTAATGGCGTTTCTCCGGATAAAGCCGATAAATCTTCTTCTAATGTGTTTAAGTTTTTATCTTCCGCCACTGTTTCAAGTTCTGAAATATCTTGAGAAAGGTGTTCGGTTTCTTGAGTCAATTCTGCGGTTTCAGGAAATGTGGCTGTTTTTGATTTTTGTAAATACCAATAAATTCCTGCACTGATTCCTATAATTGTTACCGCTATTCCAACTAAAAGATAAACTTTCTTAATCATATCGTAAAATTTAGTGTTTTCTGTTTAAAACTGGAGAATCGACCTTTAGGAAGCAGGACTCTAGCTCGTATCCTGCTCCCTTTAGCTTATTAAGTTGTATAGTTATTTTATATATAATTTTTACTTTTAATTTTTAACTAAACAAAACTGGACCTATCCTGCTTTGAATTAGTTGGCTACAACAAATAGCTACTGCAAGAGCATCTGCTGAATCGTCAAAAGAAAAAGTATTTTCATTTAGATTAAGCAAGGTTTTTATCATTTTTTGGACCTGGCCTTTTTTTGCTTTTCCGTAACCAGTTATAGCCATTTTAACTTGAAGGGGGGTAAACTCATAGACAGGAATTTTTTTCTTTGCTGCAGTAAATAAAATTACTCCTTTTGCCTGACTTACCGGTACAGCGGTTTTTAGATTTTTAAAAAAATAAACATTTTCAACTGCCAGAATATCTGGTTGATATTTTTTTATTATTTTATTAAGCTCTTGGTTTAATTTTTTAAGGCGCTCGCTGTCAGAAAATTTAAGACTGGTTTGAATGACGCCATAATCTAAACACTTTAAATAATTTTTAGTTTTTAATTTTTGATTTTTGATTTTCACAATCCCATAGCCAGTAGTAGCTGTGCCAGGGTCAATGCCTAATATAATCATAATAAATTACAAATTCAAAATTACAAATCCCAAATAAATTCAAAATTACAAATTCAAAATTCTAAACTGTTTTGGATTTTGGTCGTTGGTGCTTATTTGTGATTTGGTGCTTGGTGCTTGAAATTTATATTTAGACTTTTAAGTCTGGATATTAGAGTATATCTCTTGAACCGCATCGTTTTCGTCTAATTCTTCAAACAGTTTTTGGGCATTTTGTTTATCTTTTTCATTGACTTGAATTAAGTTTTTTGTTTTCCATCCTAAGGTTGCTGATTCTATTTTTATCCCTTTTTCTTCTAAAATTTTTTTAACCTCTTCTGTTTTTTCTGGTTTTGTATAAATGTCTAAGTAATGATTAGACGGATAAATATCTTCAGCTCCTGCTTCAATTGCTAAAAGCTCTATTTCTTCTTTAGTTTTAATATTTGGGGCTTGATGTCCGGGGTCTATTGTTATTATTCCTTTTCTTTCAAAAAGCCATTTTACAGAGCCTTCTCCTGCTAATTTTCCATTGTTTTGGTTTAAAATTTGTTTAATTTCATTGAGAGTTCGATTTGTATTGTCAGTAATTCCTTCAATGATAATAGCAATCCCTCCCGGGCCGTACGCTTCATAAATTACTTTTTCAAGTTTTGCCTCTTCTGTTTTTCCAATCCCTTTCTTGATTGCTCGTTCAATGTTTTCTTTCGGAAGATTAAAAGATTTAGCCCTTTCAATAGCTAAACGTAAAGCAGGATTAGTTTCAGGATTACCTCCTTTTTCTTTTGCTGCAATAGAAATTTGTCGAGCAAGTTTAGAAAAAATCTTCCCTCGTTTAGCATCTGTAATGGCTTTTTTATGTTTGATTGAACTAAAATGCGAGTGGCCACTCATATAATTTATATATCTTTGAATTACGAAATAGATTCGTAATTCAAGGAAAATCCAAAATCCAAATGTTCAAGATTTTGAACAAGAAATCCTAAATTCTAAATTCGAAATTCTAAACAAAATTCTAAATTCTAATGTTCCAAATTCTAAATGTTTATGTTTATGATTTGGAA